>Ga0310695_10002621_pt1 | contig 37447 bp, 65 predicted proteins | sample RumenRJG_04DNA_FD_203882 | JGI IMG/M metagenome (GOLD analysis project Ga0310695, IMG submission 203882) | Bovine rumen microbial communities from Lethbridge, Alberta, Canada - RJG_04 (v2) (version 2) | ecosystem: Host-associated > Mammals > Digestive system > Stomach > Rumen | place: Canada...
GCCGTAGTCGCCTGCCGTTGCTACGCCACAGTTGCCTGCCGTTGCTACGCCACAGTTGCCTGCCGTTGCTGTGCCACGGTAGCCTGCCGTTGCTGCGCCACGGCAGCCTGCCGTTGCTGCGCCGTAGTCGCCTGCCGTTGCTGCGCCACGGTCGCCCGCCGTTGCTGTGCCACGATCGCCTGCCGTTGCTGTGCCACGGTAGCCTGCCGTTGCTGCGCCACAGTTGCCTGCCGTTGCTGCGCCGTAGTCGTCTGCCGTTGCTGCGCCGTAGTCGCCTGCGCTTATCGGGTCTGCGCAGCGCTGTTTTATATATTCAACGGCAGCCGCGGCAATTCCGGCGAGCCCTATTTCCGACATAATCGTAATCTCAGTCGAGCAGGTTTTCCCCCCGTCGCTTGTTGTCTTGCCTCCTTGCTCAACCTCAAAAAAGCGGTTTGTGGATGGCGGATAAAAGCCAAACACGTCAAGGGGGAACTCGCAAGCGTGGAACCCAGTATTGCATAGCTCGGCAACATCGGTTTTATAGGTTTTTCCAACCTCATACTGAAAGCCTCTGCATTGCATATTTGCGTCCATACCTTTATAGTTAGCCATTCTTCTTCGCCTCCTCTCTTCCGTTTATTGCGGTCGCCGCCGCCAGCGTGAACATAGTAACCGAGAACCACCACAGCCCGCCGGAGCCGAGCAGTATCGCCGCCATTAGCGACGGCAAGCCGATGCCGACTAAAATCTTAGCCGCCGTTTTGCATACAGCCACGGTCTTTCTGCGCCCGCTCCGAGCGCGGTAAAGTTCGCCGCCGCAGTACGGGCAGTACGTTGCGCCATCTTCGAGATGCGCTTCCGCGCCGCACTCGCCACAGATGTACGTTGTGTAGTACATGTTCATCGTAAATCCTCCTCCTTGCAGTCGAAATAATCACATAACTTAGAAATGTCAGCCTCGGTCGGGCGGAGTTCGCCGCCCTCCCATTTCGTGATGGTGCGCTTGTTTCGATAAAGCAGTTCCTCAAGCTCATCCAGCGTCACGCCGCGCTCCTTGCGGAGCCGCCGAAGTCCCGGCATCGGCGGGTACTTTTTTTCGTTCGCCATGATTTCCCTCCTCTCTGATTTCATAAAACACGCCCCTCGTGTATACGCCTTTGAGGTTGCCCAGATATCTGACCTTTGCCACGATTCCCGTGTTTTTGTCGGTGACCCAATCGCCGATTTCGGCGGAGGGCTCCACGGGGCAAAAGCCGTAAAGGTCAAGCTCGTTGGGATAAAGCATCGTCATGCTATCACCTCTGTATCGCGCCACAGCTTGCGGGCGATTGCCCGCGCCGACCACTTGTCGCGCTTTCCGATGTGCGTTCTCGGCACGTCTTCGAGCCAATCCCTTGCGCTGTGCCAATCCTTAAGACCCAGCACATTCTTCGCTTCCATCAAAGAAAGATACTCGGCATACGCCGTGCGGATATGTTCGTAGATGACGCGTTCGCCTTTGCTAATTGTCCGTGCTGGCATCCTGTTTCACCTCCTTTCGCAGTAAGTCATCGACGGTGCAGCCAAGTACCGCCGCCACGTCCCGCAGTCTGCCTGTTGTCGGATTGCAAAGCCCCTTCTCCCACTGAGAAACCGCGCTCGCGGTTACGCCGAGCGCACGGGCAAGTTCGCCCTGCGGTATTCTCTGCTCTGTTCTGATTTTCTTGATGTTGTTCATTTCGTCCCCCCCTCTCAGAATATAAGCAATTTATAAGTGCAACTATATTATATAAAAGATTTTCTTAAATGTAAAGCCCTTTTTAAAAATTTTCTTAAACTTTTTTGTGTAGAGGACAAAAAAACAGCACCCCGGTAGTGTAATATTCCGGGGTGCTGTAACTTATTGAAGGTCTCTCAGCTTGTCGATTGCCGCATTATACAGCCGTGGTGTGAGCGCTCTGACTGCCTCCATTATCTCATCAATAATCGGCAGTATGGCATCTGTGGGCTTGCCCTGTACGGCTTGCGCGAAGTCCGAGTCGCCTTCGTATGTAATTGTGCCGCCGTTTCCCGCTTGCGGCGGCGGTGCGGTTGAATACCGCGTTTCTGTTGTTGTGGGCTTGCCGCCATAAAGGTGGTCGTAAATCGTATAGTACGCGGCAAGCTTAATGCATATACGCGCATCGGGATTCCGTGCGCCCTCACACTCGGCGATAGCCTCGCGTAAGTCTTGTTCGGTAATCACGAGGGTTCGCCTCCTGTTTACATGTTATCTTCGATTTTCGCCAATAACGCACCAGCCTCGCGCTGTACATTCTGAGGCAGGTCAGCCATCGAGCCGCGTATCATCTCGGCAATTTCCATCATGCCGTCGTGTCCCGAGTAGCGTCCCATGCTGTCGCGGCGGGCGTTGCGTCCTCTCGCTTGTGAGTTTCCGCCCATACCGCGACCGCGACTGTTGCCGCCGCGATAAGAATTACCGCTCATGCCACCGTTGTAATACGAATTGCGCTGTGAATAGTCCTCTTCTTCCGCCGCTTCTATGACCTTGCACACGTTTTTGGTCGCGTGGGCGAGTTTGTCAACAACGTCGAGGTCTCCCGCAGACAGTTTGCCTTTCTGCGCGTATTCGTTAAGCTCGTCCATGAGCATTTCCTTGAGTCTATATAATTCGTCCATGTTATCCCCCCTTTATGCTATGCGACTAATAGTCAGATTTGCGTTCTGCACGTCGATGACGGGCGCGGGCGTTACCGTCGGGTCAGCCGATGTGGGAACCGCTTCGACTGCCAGCGAGAAACAGCACCCACGCGGCACTTTGATAATCGCCGTGCTTGTAACGTTGCCGAAGTCCTCCACCGCCGCAGGGGTGAAGATAGCGCGGCTCGTCAAGCGCGGTTCGCCGTTGATGGCGAGAGCTACCGCAATAGGTGTCACCGTTCCGCCTTCGGGAATGGCGATGTTCGCGGTAAACGTCACTTGAAAATGTGCAAATCTGTTACAGCCGCAACCGCCGTTGCTGCCGGGGGCGCGAAGAATAAAATTCCCTGTCTCGTCTTCGTGGTAGACTGCTCCACTCCGACAGGGAATAGATGCGCGGAGAAGCACAGGCGCGTTGAGCGACACCGCCTGTACGTCGTTCCACAAAAATTCACACGCCATTGTCAATCCCCCTTAGAAACCGCCGTTACCGCATCCACAGCCGCCGTTGTTGCCTTGGCAAGTGAATATCGGCGTTCTGCCGTATACGGGCGTGGTCGGTACGGGACAGCTCTGGAGACGGTTGTAAAGCGCGTCGACCTCGTTAGCAAAGCCCTGAGATATGAGCGCATTCTGTGCCGTCTGCGACTCGCGCATTGCCGACATATTCAGCTGATTCTGTAACGTCAGATTGTCGCGCCGTGCCGCTTCAAGCTGATTTCTCACGCCGTCGAGTTCAAGCTGGCAGAGCTTATCAAGGATTGCCCTGTTGTTTGCGTTCGCGTTCTCGATGATGTCGCGGGTATTCTGAGCCGCTTCATACCTGTCCGCGCAGTTCTCCTGCACGATGGTCGCCTTGAGTCCTTCGGTAGCAAGGCGGTTCTCGCAACAGCAATCGTCTATGCGGGACTGGATGCCGTTCATGCCCTGCATCTGTGCCACCTGTGCCGCAAACGACCTTTCAAGCCCCGCGATGGTGTTGCCGTAAATCTGCTGCTGGATAGCGTTCACACCGCCGTTGATGGAGGCGTTTACACCAGCGAAGCCACTGCAAAGGTTGTTCTGTATGCCGTGGATTCCGGCGTTAATATCGCCAATGCCGCCCATTATCGCCGCTTGGTCGAAGCCGCGCTGAACAGCACCGCCGCCCGGTGCGCCGTCCTGTATTATGATGGGCTGTCCGCCACCGTAGCCGCCCTGCTGATAGCCGCCGTTGCCATTGCCCCAGCCGCCCGCAGCCATGAGGATTATTACAAGCAGTATAATCCACCAGCTCTGTTCGCCGCCGAATGCACCACCGTTGCCGCCCTGCTGATAAACAGGGTACGGCATAACGCCGCCGCCCGAAGGCTGTACAAGCATCGTGGTGCCGAGACCGCCGTTGTCGTCAGTTAATGCCATGTTTCTTTTTCCTTTCTGTGTGTATAGATTTATATCTTACCGCCTGTGCACCGACGGGGATATGCTTTAGAATCCGCGCTTCCGCGCCTCCTGTATTGCTCTGTTGAGCTGTGCCTGCGATATCTGCCCGCTGTCGAGCAAGTGTTGGATTATCGCTTGCGGGTTGTTCATGCCTTGAGGTGCGGTCATTCCGACCTGTCCGAGTATCTCAAGCGGGTTCTGCTGTATCATTCCGAGTATGCCAAGCGGGTTACGCTGGAGCATATCGAGCGGGTTGCCGTTCTCGCCGAGGAGCTTAAATAATGGATGCATCGTTCATTGCCTCCTTTACGGTCGCGGCGGGGATGCCTTTTATCGCGTCAAGCTCTGCCCTTATCGCCTTGACTTCGGCGCGAAGGCGGGAAAGCTCCGGCATTACTGCCCCTTGCGGGTCGGTCTGCTCCAGTCCGCCGCTGTCTTTCACGAGCTTATATCTTGTATAATTCACGGGTTCAAGTAACGATTTGCCCATCTGCTTGTCCCAAATCTGCATAGTACCCGCTATCAGAAAAAGCTGATTTTTGCCGACAGGTACAGGGAACGACATTAGTTCCTGTTCGCTTCGCACCGTAATGATGCTCTCGTCGTACTCTGTCGCCTGTGTCGGCTGAGTCATTATCGGTGTCTGCTGTACCTGTTGCGGCTGATATGCCTGTTGGTAATACGGCTGATATCCAACAGGATAATAGCCGTTAATCGGTCTGTTCATCGCCATTTTAACGCCTCCTGTAAAAATATTGTGGGATTTCGCAACGCGAATCCCATGAGTCGTAAACTGTGCCATTGTCTATGGTCACAACGTGGTTCCCCGTCCCCACCACAAAAAGCCCCGACGGATTGTCGGCGGCAAATTCGCCGATGGTGTAGCAGTCGGGGCAAAGGTCGGGGATAACCTCACGCACCATGCCGCGCTCTCTGAGCGTTTCGCCCCACACGGCATTAGCCGAAGGCATGTCGCAGACTTCAGCGCCCTTGCGGCACATGAGGTCGTAGGCTTCATGCCATGTAAGGTCGAGGGCGGCGGTCAACGCTCTGACGGTGCAGTCGCCGACTCGCCGCCCTCTCGGGTTCGGGTTGTAAAATTTAAACATCGAGGCTCAGCGCACGGTAAAGGATGGTGAGCTGTTTTTCTACTGTGCAAAGCTCGTGCAGTCCAAGATTACCGTTTTCGTCGCCTCTTATAACGCCGTTTTCAACCGCCCATTCTACCGCGTCTTTCGCCCACGGGCTGGGCGTGTTATCGGGTTTCGGTGCTTCTGACACCGTGACCACCTCCTTGTTCAAAATCCGCTGTTTGAGCTTATCCCAATCGGCGGGATGGTCGACGTACCACTTCGGGCATATCTTGCCCGATACGTCGTAGTGCCGTATGATTTTAGCGCATCCATATTCCGCGATGAGCTTTTTGCACAGCCAAACAACATTGTTGAGCGTCGCGTCCGAGATGTAGCCCGACGTGTCGCGGTGGCACATCTCTATCTGCACATAACGCCCGTTATAATACGCGCTGTTCGTGCCGTAGCTCTTGCGGTTCGGCGGGATGACCTCGTAGATATGCCCGTCATCCACAACGTAATTCGCGCTCTGCATCGCGTTCACGGTGTGGAAAAAATGCGCGTTTGCCCATGCCGAAGTGTTCGGATTTCCGACGTAGTGCAAGATGATGCCTTCGGGCTTTATCGGCTCGTCGGGGTTGTTTATGCGCTTCGGTATGTGCCATCTCGCTATCTCCATCTCCGCCGCCATCTAAAACCCCTCCTTATTCGTCGGGTTGTTTATAATGCCGAACGCGACTAAAATAGGCAGCGCCAGCGTCATAATCTCGTTTACGGGCGACGAGATGTCGATGCCCGCGAACTGCTGAACGAGGAACACCACAAGTGCCGCGATGCTCATCCATAACGCCCACGATTTGAATCGATTCTGCTTCATATCTGATTCCCGTCCTTGTCGAACCTCTTTCCCTGCACATATCTGAGGAAGTCGCTCCTCTGCTGTGCTACGCGGTTCGGGTTCATGCCTTCCGCCGCATGGCTTGATTTGAGCCAAACGTCAATGGCCGTCTGCCAGTCTTTGTTCGGCTCGTCCTCACTACCGTACGCAATCCTAACGATTGCGTTCCTGTTCGCGTAAAAGATGTTCTCTACCATTTTCGTCCCCTCCTACGATTTGATTTTCAAGTGTTTTACCTGCTCCATTAAGGTGTCAAGATAGCCGTTTCCGCCCAGCTCATCGTGATAGACGCGATGCATCTCGATAAGGTCTTCAAGGTCTTCTGCCGCAATCTCCCCGTCCGCAATATAGTGCTTCCCCCAAAACTTAATCCTGTCGTACAACAGCACCTGCGTTCCGGCTGCAACTCCGTGCTTGCGCTTTGCGTGGTTAATAACAGCCGCGACTATCGCGCTGATTGCCGCAGAGAGCGCGCCGGAGCCTATGATGGCAATGATGATATCTCTCATTCCGCCGCCTCCGCTTCTTTTTCCACCATTTTATCTTTTATTATTGTCATCACTACCACCAAATGTATACCACGTTTCATTATCCCATGTTTCACCAACTTCCGTGTTTTTTGTATACTTAAAATACATCTTATTGGCTGTTCCAGTAAGATTGTTTATATAGAACCTACAGGGCGGATAAACCACAATAGAGGTGGAGATATCGTATTCATCCGAAAATTCCATAGCCCACGAAACATCATCTTTCGCGTTATCAGGCCCACAAATGTTATTTTCAACACCCTCTGTAACATTGTAGATAACATTATCAAAATCACAGATACCTTTATTAACCGAAGGACGGTACACATTTCCCATACCCGCAAACATACCATGATTTCCTGCAACAAGCCACGTATTTTTCTGATTTATATAAATACCACTCGCATCTATAACATAGTGCCTAAAAACATCTATCATTTTAGTTTCAGTTGTAACACCGACAACAGGAAGCTGAAACACATCAGAATGATATAAAATTTCAATCTTTCGACATTCTCTAAACGAAATATCAGGAACAGTTACGTTCTGCGGTGTAAAATTACCAACAATATTACCATCTATAATAACAACACAATCTTTAAATTTTTCCCATCCGTGATAAGTACCAAAAGCACTACCAGTATTATTTTTATAATACGCCGCTTCAACGGCACCGTCTGTCCAAATTCGCCGCTCTGATACAAAAGCATCATTAACTAAACTTCCTAACATACATTCACTTAATCGGAACACATTTTCATTATGATAAGTCGGATTGCCTTCTCCATCATAATCTGCTCTCGTCGCGTGAATTAACTTTATACGAATATGTTTTTTTCCATACGGTAAATAAAACGCAAAAGCCCCACCGGTACTGTCATCTGCGCCGCTTGTTAATGTTGGATTTGAGTAATAAAATGTTTTTCCTGTATAATCTTTTGTTGTGATAGTACGAAAATCCTCGGTATAGCCGTATCTAACTTTTATTGTGCCATCAGTAAATATAGCTAATTGTTCAATTGTGGCGCCATCGGTTCTAAAATTAACAAATACGCCATACGCATAAACGCCAAACAACGCTTCTGAAACAGAAATAGACATTGTATAATAGCCGGTATCTCTAACAGTACGAACCGCCCCCGACAGAACGTCATCAGTTGTCAGCGCACGTCTGAACCTTATCGTTTTATCAAGCTCATCGCCCACGGCTTTTGCGTCCGCCGCCTTTCCCGCATGCGACAACGAGGTTTCAATATTCTCGATAAAGTCACCGCTCCGCCCGTACCGAGCGAATATCCTGCCGTCAGTCGTGATAAAGGCCTGAAGGAATGTGCCGCCTTCATCTGTGCGAAAATTGAGAAAAGCAGCGAACACAGACGCCCCGGTGTATAAGGCCGTCTGTACCGCCGACGAAACGTAATATCCCGTCTCGCTCACGTTGTCGGGCGTTACCGAAGACGAAAGCACGCCGCGCCGCAAGAGCGTCTTTTCAAAAAGGTCTCCCGTGACCGCCGCGTCCGCGCCCTTGCCTGGCGTGGTCAGCGTCGGGTCGATATATACCGTGCCGTCCGACAGCAGTTCAAGAATCTGCTCCCACTGCGTTGGAGTCGGAGTGCCCCCGCCCTCAGCGGTCTCCGCGCCGTCGTGGACGGTTATCGGCTTCGTGTATACCGTGGGCATCCGCGCATCGTCCTTCACGCCGTAAACGCCGATTTTCAGCTCCTGCCGCTTTATCTCGCCGATTTCGAGAGCCTCCCACGGGATGACGCATTCGTTGTTATAGATGTACACCTCCCGTGCGTCGGTGCGGGAGAGGAAAACGGCTGTCTTCTCAAACCCCGTCCACTCAGCCGTGAACGTGAACTTGCACAGGTACACGTTCTCGCTCCCCGAAACGATGGTCACAGGCTCCGCAAGCTCTATCTCTTGGTCGTTCACAATCAGATTAACTTCTATCATGCCTCAGCCTCCTTGTCCAAAAACGCCAGCCCGTAGTACGTTGTCCCCGGCGTATTCATCGCCGCACTTGCGCCGCCCGTTGTAGCCTCCCACGTTAGCGTGTTGCCGTTTCGGGAAGCCGACAGCCTCGCGTTGCCGTTTGAGGCATTACTTATAAATTCCACGCCGCCGCTCGGCGTAATGAGCGCAAGCGGTGCGTAACTCGCGCCGCTGATGTCAAAAATGATTACCACCTTCGGCGGTGCGGAGAACTCAAGGGATTTCGACGAGCCGCTTGTGCCTTTGTATTCTATCGGCTCGACGTAGAGACCACCCGTGAATACCTCCGCCGCCGTCTTTGCCGCTACAGCTTTCGCCCATGTCGCCGCAAGCGCATTGTTGACCGTGGCATTCGCCGCCGTGAGTCCTATCGCCGTTGCCGTTGCGTCCGTGAGCAGATTGGCTTTGTTTAACGGCGTTCCCGCCTCTGTCGGCTCATCAACGCGCTCAAGGTCGTATACGTCTGTCTGTCCCGAAACAGGCGTGAGCCTCACCCGCCCCGGATAAGTCGGTATTCTGTCTTTCATCCTCATACCTCCCCGCTATATACATCGCCCGAAAAGAAACGGGCATTTTCTAATTTGTCCAGTAGCAAATCGGCATCGTAAAGGATTTTCTCGATGGCGTTTGCTCCGTTATAGTCCAAAAAGCGGATGCTGTCGGGAGCGTTCGGTGTGTCCTCGAAGCCTCCCAAGCATTCGCGTATCATCTTCACGGCTTCCACAATGCCCGACAGCGCACCTATCCGCACATCATCCGTCGCCGTGAAGTCTGTCCTCAGCATCACAGGCTCACCATATCCGTCGGTATAAAGCCGCGCCGAAACGCTGTTTATTGCCTCGCCGACTCGATTGAGGTCGGTGCAGTTATAGCGTCCGCGCCCGTTGAAAACCGTAAACGTCACGCCTGCCCTCGCCGCTTCACCCTTGGTCAAAACCGTATCATCCTCTTTGGCAAGCACGAAGCGGAAGAACCGCCCAGGCGGCATCTGCAAGAGGTACGAGCCACGAATCCATACGTCCGTCGGGAATGTCTGGTCGAATCCTGTATCAGCCTCAGATGTGTAACGTCGTCCGCTCATCTTCCAGCCCTCGGGCACATAAATGCCGACCAGCCCTCCGAAAGACAGAAACTGCGTGAAATTCGCCGAACGGCATCGTGTAGTCGAGGCGGCGTTTTTTCCTGTGCCAATAACAAGTGTCCCCCGTTCCCATGTATTCTCAAAGGCGGCATTCCCCGCCTTTACGTCCGCTTCGGTGCGGTCGTAAATCATATTCTCAAGCATTTTCAGCCTCCCGATAATAGATGATTGCCGCGCCGCTTGCTCCCGCAAGAAATCCATTGCCACCGTTTCCTGTCCCTTCTGGGGGTGGATTTCCCGGCACTCCACGCATGGCGTATGACTTCCCGCTCGGCAAATCTGTGTAAGCGGGTGAATAACGCCGCCCTGCCCGGCTCGTATATGTTCCGAGCCTCGTGTCGCCGCCTGCGACTCCTTGACTCTCTCCGGCTGCGCCTCCCGCGCCAATAATCACCGAAAACACATCGCCAGCCGAGACCGCGACATCCGTGACGTATACATAACCGCCCTCGCCGTATATGCGCTCTATCTGCCGCCCATACGAGCCGCCTTCGCCGCCTCCGACGAGGATAATGCGAAGCTCTGTAACTCCATCGGGCACGGTGAAACTCCCGTCCTCGGTGAACTCTACGCGCTTCGTGAAAAGAAAAAGACCGTTCGCACGAAGGAGCGTTGACTTGCATTTCTGTAAAACGCCGCCCTCATACGAAAAATCTTGATAGATGCGCCGCCCCACGATTGCGCCGCCCTCAAGCGTCACCGTGTCCACGTCGCCTATTTCCCGTGACGGGTCGCCGCGCCCGCGCAGTTCGTACTTAGTGCCGCCGTATGCCGAGGCGATGCGCTCTGCCACTATCCGCGCCGTCTGCGCGTCGTGGATGAACGGGATGAACAGCGTGATTTCCTTCGCCGCCGCGTCGCTGTTGCCTTGAAGCGTATATGTCTGCTCCCTGTCCCGCGAGTCAATCCACCCCACCGTGACCGAGGCGATTTCATCATTCGCCGCAAAGGTCGGATATTCAAGTATATCCGAAAGCCCCTCCTCGCCGCCGACGTTTGAAAGCGGCTCAATACAGAGCTTGCCCGTTTTTGCGTCGGCGCGGGGAAACGTCCCCGTGACAAGGCAAATCTGCCTCAGAACATCCGCGCACGTTGAAAACAGCCCGCCGCCGTCAACGTATAGCGGCAAATCGGCATAGTCGGGGTCAACATAATACTTGCCCGCGAATGCGTCGCCGAGGTGCGCCACGACCGCCGCCGTCCAGCCTGCAAGCGTTGACGGCGCGTCATGCCAGCTCACGCTGAACTCGCGGTCTGCAAGAAGCCCGATTATATCAACGAGCGTCCACGATACGAGCCGCGAGAACGTCCCCGTCTTCCAGCCTCCGTTGTACTGATAGAATGTCCCAAGCGGCACATATTCCGTTCCGCCGTCCGTATCAACTCCTATACTCACGCTGATGCGCTGTCTGTCCTCAATGGTGTCAAACAGCCCGTAGGCGTTCCGTGTGTCGAAAAGTCCCGCCTCGTCGCTTATCGTGATGTCACAAGTGCCATACGGCAAACTCATGCATGATACGTCAGTCTGATGCTTCACCGCGAAGCCCGTCAAATCGTCCTCTGTCCAGACCTCTTTGCGTCCGAGCATCAGCTCCGCCATCCGCGCCCGTCTGTACGGCAAACTCCACTTCGTTATGCTGATTTCCACCGCCGTAGGACGCGCCGCGTTAATGCCGCTCACGACCACCTGCGCGTCGGTATTGCCCGTGAACGTCTTCGTGAACGCCACATCCTCATCTTGATATACCGTGACTGTGAAGCTGTCCGCAACGCCGTCTGCCGCGATATCGGAGAACCACACGGTGAGCGCACGAAGGATTACCACACCCGAAAATTCGCGCCTCAGCACTTGCGGCGTGTCGAATGTCCCGTCCGCGCCCGAAAGCGCGGAGAAAACGAAGCCCGCGTCGGTTACAACGCCCTCGTCGGGCAAAACATCAAACGTGCCGTCCAGCACCCACCGCGACGGCTCAATTGTCGCGTATGCGCCTATCGTTTCCATGCCGTCGTTGAGCGCGGAAACGCCGGAAAAGTCCATTATGGTAGAATAGCCAGCCTCCGCATATTCCCGTTCGGGGCTTTCGAGTACCGCCTCCACCTTGAGCCGTGTACGCCGAACGTCAGCGCGTACCGCCTCTTTATATGCCGCGCTTGTCTTAATCACTCGGCGACACCTCCCGCATCTCAAGCGAGAAGTCCGCCCATATAGGTTCGTCGTTGCGACCCCACATAAAGCGCGGGCGCGTGAACTTCGTGATGAGGAACATCCGTTCGGGCATCGTGTTTGTCTCTTGGATGAGGAATGCGCATCGTATAGGTTCCCGTATGCCCTTCTCACACGCCTCTATAAGCGCGTTTTTATCGCGCTCGTTAAAATACCCATGCTGATAAGAAACGCGCCACACAAAGCCTCTCAGCTCCCGTGTGAGCCGCCCCGAATACATCTCAACGTCAACGTAAAGCGGCTCCCGCTTGACGGTGTACCCGTCGTTAATGCTTTCGGGCAGCTCAAGGTTCACGTCATCGAGGTCTAATATAAGCTGTGTCATTGTCTGCCCTCCTTACGTTGCGAGTATCGGCGTACCGTTCGCCCTTGCATAATTTACAAGCGGGTCAAAAAGCCATTCGGCGAACTTCGTGCCGTCGGGCAGTACAAGGTTGACCGTAATCGGCATACCCGCCTGCGCCGCGCCCGTGACGTTGTTGATAATGCCCGCGCTTGCCGCACCGAGTCCCGACTGTGCGAACGATACCGCGCCGATATTGTCGCCTTCGAGCGCATCCCGCGCCGTATCTATCGCCGTTGTCAGCGATTCAATCGTTGCGTCGGCTATCGCGTCAGAGCCGCTCAGAATGCCCTCAGAGAGCTGTTCCGCAAAGCTCAAGCCGATATCGGGCGCACCGTCGGAAACAAGCTGCCAAGCCGCTCTCAGACCGTCCTGTACAACGATGTTGGTCTCGTCGTAAAGGCCTGTAAGCTCCCGCTTCGCCTGTTCTGCCGCGAACGTCTGCTTGCGTTCGTAAAGTTCGTTGTACTCGGTGAGCTGTTTGTCGCTCAAACTCAGAAGCCCGAGAAGCTCGTCGAGCGCGTCGGGGCCTTTGTCGCGGATTTCTTCAATCAGCCCTTCGGCAACGCCGCGCTGTGCGAGGTTGTCCAACTCTGTGTAGAACCGTTCGATGTTCCGCACCTGTCCCGCGAGGTTGCGTGTGAGCTGTGTGCCGCTCGTCTGTCCTACTGGTTTAGCCTCGTCGAACAGTCCATAGCTTCCCGCGATTTCCTCCGTGCGCGATGCCAGCGCGTCCGCGTACTTCTTCCGTGCGTCCGAAATCCCCTTCACGATTTTGTCCATCGTGTCAAGGTAGTTGTTCGCGTATTCCTTGTACGCCTTTAAGTCGTCGTCGCGCTGTTTCTGCTTGAGGTCGAAAATCTTCTCCTCTGCGTCGAGGTATTCATCCGAGCCTTCAACGAACATTTTCTGAATTTCCGCCCAGCCCTCGATTTGCTCCGCGATGCTCATGTTCTGATACTTAATCTGCCGAGCAAAAGCCTTCGATGTCGCGCTCATTACCTTTGACGCGAACGATGCCGCTTTCTGCTGTGCGTCCGTCGCGCTGTCCTCGATACCGAGCGCAACGCCGAGACCGACGTAGCGACCGACTTCAAAGCCCCATTTGGACGGCGACCGCTCGTTTAATGCCTTCGGGTTCGTGAACGCGTTCTTGATTGTGTCGACCACTCCGCGCACGGCACTCGTTACCTTGCCGATTGCGCCGAGGATGCCGTCGCGGATGCCGAGCAGGATATTCTCACCGATTTTTACAAATTGGTCGCGCACATTGCCGAAAACATTCTTGATGCCGTTCCAAATGCCCGTAAAGAATGATATTATGCCGCTCCACGCGCTCATTACAGCGTTCACCGCATTGGTGAAGCTCTGTTTTATGCTTGCCCCCAGCGCGGCGAAAACGCCGACAATGACGTTCTTGAGCGACTCAAAGAAGTTCCGCACCTCGCCGATTTTGCCCATTATCCAGTTTCCAATGAACTGGAACAGCTCGACCAGCTTGCTATATATGAGCTGATTGAGCATATAATAACCTTCGAGAAGCTTTGTGCCGAGAGCCTTAAGCAGACTCCAAGCGACGCGCCCGATGACAGGGAGCAGATTCTTCGCCACTTGAATGACCGTCTCCGTGAGGTTGTCCGTGAGTTGGTCGAGGTCAGCGTCGGGGTCTGCAAGTCCCGTGAGGAAGTTCTGCCATGCGGCTTTCATGGATGCGATGGAGCCGCTTATGGTGTCCGAAGCCTCTTTTGCCGTCGTGCCTGTTATGCCCATCTCCGTCTGAATGGCATGGATTGCCGCATAAACGTCCGACAGATTACTGATGTCATAATGCATACCCGTCAAGGCTTCTGCGTCCGCAAGCAACCGCTCCATCTCGGTTTTCGTGCCGCCGTAACCGAGCTTGAGGTTGTCGAGCATGGTGTAATTCTGCTTCGCAAAGCCTTGATAAGCATTCTGTATGCTTTCCATCGACGAACCCATCTTGTTGGCGTTGTCCGCCATGTCGATAAGTGCCATGTCTGCTACTTCAGCGGCTTTCTGTGTGTCACCGCCGAGGCTCTGCAACAGCGATGCCGAAAAGCTCGTCACCGTCTCCATGTACTCGTTTGCGCTCATGCCCGCCGTCTTGTACGCATTCGCCGCGTTCTTCATGACGGTGTCCTGTGCGTCGAGCAATGCGTGATACTCGTCATAGACCTCGCCGACCGTCTTCCCGACGCTCTCGGCATATTCGCCGAGGCTCTTGCCGCCCGCGCCGAACAGCGTTTCAACGCCGCCGACCAGCTGTTCATAATCGGCGTATGCCTCAACTGCCGCCTTGCCTATCTGATATATGCCCTTGATTATCTCCGTCGCGCCGAACGCTATGCCAAGCGCACCGCCTATTTTCATGAACGTGCCCTTGAGCTTCGCGCCCGTACTGTTCGCCGCCTGTGTGGCTTCGCTTAGACCCGATTTCACGCCGCTCGAATCAACGCCGACCTTGATAATCAATTCTTCTAAGGTCACGCCTTCACCCCCTAAATTTCGCCTTGATACGCTCCCGCACGTTCGCCGCCGACATCGTCGGCTTCGGGTGCATTATGTCGTAGTACCTCGCGTTTATTACACCGCCGCCCGCGAACCGAGCCGTGTTCTCGGCGATGATTTTCAGCGCGTCGGTAACGTAAACATGGAGCGTCTCGCGCTTCTGCCGCTCGTTGCAGAAGGCGACGGCGTGGTCGATGACGTACCGTCGCCCAAGCAATTCGAGCATGGCAAAATTGATGGTCTCGCAGCTTAGAAAATACTCTTCCCCACCAACCGACCCAATAATCCGAAAAAACTCATCGTATCCTCGTCGGAGATGATAGCCGAGAACGTCTTGAAGTAGAAGCTCATAGGGTAGTCGTCCACGTTCTTCGGGTCAACGAACGCGCACAGAGCGAGGATTTCCAGCGTCTCCTGTGCGTGGTCTTCCATCGCCGCGTCGAGGATGCGGGATATATTTGCCTTCGCCTGTTCTGCCGCAAGGGCTTTGTTCTTCTCGCGTATCTCGATTTTCTCCTCCTCGGTCGCGTCTTCGGGGATATCGTAAAGCTTCGGAGTCTCCTTGCGGATGTTCGATATGTCCGTGAGTTTCAGCCACTTTTCAACAGATTTGCGTATCTTGTTCGTCTGCTGAAGGAACTCCGTAGGTGTGCAGTTCGTGAGATTCTTCGTCCCCGGTTCGGTCTGTGCCGCTTCTGCCTTATTTCTTGCCATGCTCGTTTCCCTCCTTTAAGCCGCCTTCTCCAAGATGTAGAACTCCATCGGCATAACGTCCGGAGTTGCAAGCGACGGGTGAACCGTTATCGTGAGGCTCAGTCTGCCCTTGCCTTTCTTTCCTGTCGAAAAATTGATGCCGCCCGTCGATACCGCGTCGCCCATCTTCACAACGAGAAGCTTCTCCTTGTCGATGAGGTCGCCTATCCACCATATCGTTTTGAAGTCGGTCGTTTCATACTGCGCTCTCGGCTTCACGCCATTCGCGCTTATCGCCTCTGCCGCTCCGAGAGCAAGCTCCAACGTATCAATAGTGAACTCAAGGCACTCGACCGATAGCTCACAGTTCCAGCCATTGATGCGCTTGCCCTCTTTCGTGTTGTTCGGGGCGTTATTTACGTCCTCGAAAAAGTCCTCCACCTCGGGGGTGCAGGATATAGAAAAATCGCCCGACGTGGCGCAGATTATCTCGGCATCCGTCGGCTCGTCGGGGTCGCTTACGTCGAATGTGTTGAGAAGCAGACCCGCTTCGGTCTGCATATTTTCAGCCGCTGTCGCGCTGATTTTCGTTGCAGTCCACGTTGCACCTGCCATATGTTTTCCTCCTTTATGCGGATAAAAATTCCGCTTGAATTGATAAAATAATGCGTTTGATTTTCGGGTCGTCGGGGTCTCCCAGCCGCCGCGTGAACGGCGAACCCTTGTGTATGAGCATCTTGCCGCCAGCCACGGGTACGACAGCAAAGCCGCCTATCGCCGCCTCGATGGCGTTTGCCTTCGCCGTTACCGTCGACCAGCTTTCCGAGCTGTACCAAAGCGACGCGGATAGCATAAGCGGCTCATTAAGACTTGCCGTCTGCGTCTCATAGGTGATGTACGGTAAAGCCGCGTTCTTCGGCACGACCTGCTCATCATATGCGGGCAGACCGAAGCCCGACCAGAACGTATATAATGCCTGTGCCTTATCCATTCGGCAGCCCCCATTCCTCGGCGGTCACCTGCCGCATATCAAGCGTCGCGCTGTTCGGCGTAAGCTTATCGTCGCCGTCGCTCTTTATGCGGAAGGTCTTGTCGTCCCTGTCGCGCTTCACCACGTCGCCAAAGCGCAGAATCACGCTCCTGTGCGTCGTTATTGTGTAAACGGGTCTTATCCCTTGCGCCTCCGCAACACGCGCCTCGGGGCTTGCGTCAAGCACAGCCGCCGCGTCAAACTCCGCCCCCTCCGTCCATGTGGTTATCACGCCACCGTAACCGTCGGGCGCGGTCGTCTTATCAAGGATGTAAAATGGCTCGAAAGCCTGTGACAGTAAGCTCATAGTTCTGATATCCTCCTATACTGAGTCAATCGGAACCGAAGGCTCCCTTGCCATTCCTTGAGCGCGGCGGGAACGTCAGCCGCGAGGCTGTAGGTGTAGCCGCCGAAGCTCTCGCTCTGATACGCGCCAGTCTGCTCACGCATTGCCTCAAGCTTCCCCTCGAATGCCGTTATCTCTTCGCAGAGCGCGATGAAGTCGGGCGGTACACGCATCGCCCACACCGCGCCGTCGAACGTCTCGTCCTTAAGCCCCGTAGCCGGGTACTGATATACACCGTCGTTCAAGACAGAGCCGACAATGCGGAAATACTGCCCCGATATAAGGAAATCGAGCGGCGATAATTCGCCGCCCGTTATTGAGAACTCGCCCGTGTGGATGTCGCCCTCGTCGCGTATGAAGTAGTTTTTACACCGTCCGCAAAGCTGCGTCATTGTCATCGCCGCTCACCTCACTTACGCCGTCTTCGCCGTTACTGTACCGTTCGCATCTGCTATCGCCTGTCCCGAGCCGTTTACCTCAACTAAACGGTACTTGTGACCGTTGGTGGTAGACACCACTTGGTCATCAACAACCTCAGTCCAGCCAGTCGGGTCGAACTGCGCCAGATAAGTGGGAGCAGACGGAGCGGTAGAGGCCTGAGCCTTGAAATAAAACTTGCCGCCACTCACGGACGGGTCAGGCACGGTCAGCACGGAATCACCAACGGCGGCAGTACCAGCCGCAGTAGAGAATCCCGATATCGAGCCGAGCGAACCCGAAGCCTCAACGGTCACGACTGCGATGCCGTCGAGATATTCCGCCCAGAGCTTCATGCCCATGATGGCGAAGGTCTCGCCGACTGCCGTCGTGTAGTTGCCCTCAGCGTGGAAGCCGATAAGGTTCGTCTCGCCCGCCGTCGTGTAGTTAAGTCCGAGCTGTGCAAACTCGCTGTCGCCCGGGTCAATGTAGTACAGATCGATATTCTCCACGGGGAGCGCGATTACCGTGCCCTCCGCGATGTCGGGCGCGGAGAGCAGGAACAGGGTCGAATAACCCATGAAGTTCTCCACATAGCTTATGCCGAACGCCGTCTGTACCGTTATGTTCGCGCCGCCGAGATACTTGTATGCGTCCAGCACGTTCGCAAAACCGACCACATTGGTAACGCTCTTGCGCATCTTGTTGAACTTGTCGATAACGAGTCCACGCGCCATGGAAAGAGCCATCTGCCACGTAGTCTGTACGTTCGTAAGCGCTCCCGTATTGAGGAACGTGTAGAACGCCGTCAGTACGTTCGTCTGGAGCTGATTTCTGAAAGCCTCGTCGCTCTTCTCTATGGCAATCGCCGCGCCGTACTTCGCAACGTCCTCAATCGGCACAGCCTTCGCATACTTGAGTATTTCGAGGTCTTCCATGCCGCTCTTTACAACGGTCGCCTTGCTATACGGAATTACTTCGCCGGGGGCAACGTTGCCGCTCTCGAGCGCAACGGAAGCCGTGTAGGTCACGAGCTTCGTGCCCGGTGCTTTTCTTATCGGACGCATTATGCCGAGGATTTTTCTCAGCGCGTCCCAGTTCAGATTGAACACGGAAACAAAGTCCTGCTCACGCGCCGCAATGTTCGTGTAAACATTCGGCAGACTGTCTCGCGGATTGGTTAAGCTTTCTACATTCGTAGCTGCCATTTAAATCATCCTTTCTGTTCGTTGTTAATGATTTGGCTCAACATCTCCTGCCGCTTCGGCGCATCGTACACAAAACGTCCGGAAGCGTCGCGTTTATAGATGTCCTCGCGGCTGATTGCCGAGCCTTTACCGCTCGGAGGCGTTGCTGTATTCGCGCCCGCCTTTGATGTCGTAACGACAAGCCCTGCGTAATCGCCTTCAACGAGTGCATCGAGTGCCTTCGTGTCAACGATTGCGCCGTCCTTGAGCTTTATCGCTCCGATTTCATCCCGTGCGCCTCTCATGGCTATTTCAAGGTTCTTGCCCGTTATGTTCTTGCCCTCGAAATATGCCCTCGCCGCAGCCTCCTTTGCGGCTTTCTCTTCCTTTGCGGTAACGTCGCCTTTGTATTTCTCGTACTCGGCTTTTATGTCGTTGTACTTCTTTTCAAAGCCGCCGTCGCCCGCCGCCTTCAGCTCGTTAAGCTCCTTTTTAACCGCCGAAAGCTCCTCTTTGACCGTTTCAAGCTTCTCTGCGCTCGCCTTCGCCGTCTTCAGCTCGTTCATCAGCCCGTCAACGGTCTCCGCGTGCGCCTCGATTATCGACTCCACCTGTTCCTCGGTGAGTCCCATTGCCTTTAATGCCTTTCTTGTTAGTGCCATTTATGCAAAGCTCCTTTCCTTCGGGGGCTGTTCTTCGCCCTTTGTTGCATTTTTGTATACAAAAAGGCGGGAGCTTTCGCCCTCGCCTTTATTGCCTATTCGATTGCTTCTATAAGTGTCGCCGAGCCGACTGCAGAAACACAGCCCCAGTTAAACATCACGGTGTCACCGTTCTTGCACTCTATCGTAAGAACATCTCCCGAAACGCTGTATTTCTGCACGTCCTCAAATATCACTCTCTGTTCTTCTTCGCCGTATATTACAATTACCGTCATGCCGCCTCCTTATTTCAACGCCTGTTTTAATGCGTTCTCAATGTACTGCTTTATCTGTGCGCGGTTGTTGTTCAGCGCGTTCGTGAGGAAGCGGTTCGGTTCCATTCGCATCGTCCCGTCGTGGACGTATATTGCGTATTCCACGTTCGTCCCGACCGTCACAGACGGCTCGTTGCCGCCCTCCGTCCGATGCGTTATACTTCCGCGAAGTCTGCCCGTATCCACACGGCGCGGATTGCTCTCAATCTCAATTACCGCCTCGCCCTCTAAGAACTGCCCCACAGCCTCCAATGCCGGTGGGAACGCATCGTAGATGAGGCGTAGCACCTCACCCGAATGGTCATGTATCGTTATGTCAGCCATTGCCGCCTCCTTTCGTGCGCCTTTTCACTAATCATGCACGTTTGATTCCGCGTGTAATGCCGCTTCCGCGCAAAACCGCCTCGGTTTCATCTTCCATGAAGCGTAGCGCGAAGCTCAGTACGCTGACCTTCTCAAAAAACTCAATGTCGCTGTACAGCGCGGTCTGTATCTCTGCCGTAAGCTCTTCCATGACTTTTAAATATAGCTTTTTTTCGTCCTTCCATGCGGCTTCGGTGAAGCTTTCCCGCATATCCGATACTATTCCGCATAATTCGCCCGATTTAGTCATCGTCTGCCTCCTCTTGCTCTGCGATATTCGTTGATATATCTGCGTCGTATCGCCTCGCCCTTCTCGGTCTGCGCCGTTATGGGCTGGCTCTTGCCGTGTGCCTTCTTCCACTCCTCGTATGTCATGCCTTCCAGCGCGTCCGTCGAACGTCTGTCCCAGTTGTGTTCAAGTCCCTCGACCTCCGCGATGGTTCGGCATCGGCAGTTCCATATAAGGTGAGCGGGTGCGGACGGGTCTCCGGGGAACATTATTTCCTCGCCCTCCGCGTCGAACGGCTCGTCAACACCGCGCACCTGCATGTCAAGCATCCTGTGTTCGTGGCGCGTCCTCATATCGAGCGTCGCCACCCATCGCCGTTTTAAGTTTATGCCCATGTCCTCGGCGCGTTTGTAGCTGTCCTGCCGTCCCGCGCTCTGTGCGCCCGTCATCGCTGTTCTCGCATAGCGCACCGCCGTGCCGTAGTTCTTCTCGCCCAGCGTCCGCCCTATCCGCTTCGCCATGTTCGGTATGCTCTCGCCCTGTAGGATGCTTTGGAGCGTCACGCTCTGAATCTGTCCCGCTTGCCATCTGACCGCCTCGCCTCGTGCAAGCTTCCCCTTCATCTGCTTTCCCGGCGCGGGAAGTATGTCAGGCTGTTCTGTCACGATGCGCTCAACAGTTGCGCGGTCGTAAAGCGTGTAAGCCGTGTCCACCTTCGCCGCCTTCTCAATCTCGAACGTGGCGTAGTTGTGGTTCTCCGCGTACACCTCGGCGCGTTCGCCGTTCACAATGCGCCTCGCGTTCATGTTCACGGCGTTCAATTCCGCCGCGAGCGCGTCCCGCATCTCCTTCCAGCGTTTCCCCGCCAGCATCTGACCCGTGCGCCAGCCGTCATAATCCGCTTTGCTTATCTCGCCCGCCGCAAGTTGCGCCCGCTTTATCTCGTCCTTTATCTCGAACCGTCGGAAATAGTCCCGAAGTTTCTCCTCGACTTCCTTTGCCGCCTGTCGGTATTCGCGGCGCATACGCCGCTCCAGCTCCGCTATCTTTTTGTCGGTCTCGATGTGCGCCTCATCGGGCTTCATTCGTCATCACCGCCGAAAGCGTTCGCCTCATTCGCGCTCATCATCTGTAGTACGTCCTCCGCTTTGTCGATGTCGCCCTCGTATTCGAGGATTTTCCGCGTCACATAATCTTCGGGAAGAGCCGCTGCCGCTTGTATGAGGCTCTGTATCTCCTCCGCCTTGTTTATCATCTTCGAGCGTGTATACGTCGGCTTGTCCTCGATGCCGAGGAGCCGCAGAAGCGCATTTATAAAGCGCGTCACGTTTGCCTCGAACAGGTCGGTCTTTGCGTTCAGCGGCTCGTATGCCGCTGTTATCTGCGTAGCCGTGACCGCTCCCGACGCGATGTTCCGCGTATCGAGTGCCATAAAGTCATCGAAGAGCTGTGCCCGAAGCCGTTCAAGCCCCGCAACGCTCGCCTCGTACGGAGCCTCAATCTGATGCGCCTCTACGTCGCCGCCTTCGTCTGAATCGATGTTCGCAACGTGTGTCACGGTGAGCTGCTGTATGAATTTCTGCATATCGGCGGTGGTCATGCCGCCGTAGTTCTTCAAAATCCAGTAAATGAAATTGCCGTCATCGACGTTGTTCACAAGCTCCGAAGCCATGAGGTCGTATGCGTCGAGTGTGTTCTTGCCGCCGACAAGCTCCGACTGACGGCAAGCATTGTAAAGCGGAATAATCGGGAACGACGGGTAATTGCCGCCGTCGTAGATGCGCGTCCCCGTCGCCTCGCTCTGCTCCACAATCTGAACGTAGCTCCGCTTCTCTTGATATATCTCCATCGGCTTGCCCTTTCGCCGGATGTACTCGGTGAAGCCGTTCTCTTCATACAGCGTACACCGAAGCGGCTTGTCGTCTGCTATCTGCCAAAAGCGTATACCCGCTCTGAGTGCGCCGTTTTCTTCGTCGTACAGCGGCACGAACTCAGTAAGCGCGAACCGTTCAAGGTGGTCGTTGTTCCAAAAGCCGAATGCAACGCCGCCGTTCTGCGCGTCCGTCGCAAGCTCCTGCATCACCTCATCGAAGTCGCGTCCCAGCTTCTCCTTCGTGCCGCTATCGCCGAACGCCACGCCGTTTCCGAGAAGGAACTGCACCGCCTGTGTGATGAAGTAGAAGTAGTATCGGCACGGTATCTTATTGTTCGCCCGGTATATATCCGGCACGAGCTGTCCCCGCGCATCACGGATGAACTTCTGCAAGCGCATGATGGTCGGATTCTGGTGCTTATAATACAGCTCCGCGTCTGCCGCTGTCTGATACGCTTCGCTCCCTTTATGAGCTGATATCGCCGCTAAAATAAAAGAGGCGCGGGCTTCCAGCCCCTCACCGACTTCGATTAAATCTTGATACGTTTTTACCGCCATTACCACATCTCCTTGAACCGTTCTTGCGTCTTTCTCTTCATTATGCGCATCGTTCGGGTGAAGTAACGCATTCCGTCTGCCAGATGGTCATTTGCCTTGACGGGTCTGTCTTCGGTCGCCTTTTCGTCCCAAACGTAGCCCTCCATTTCTCGCCGCCAGTTGACGCACGACGGGCTGACTTTTATCAGCCCTGTTTTCATTGCCGCAGCCGTCTCGCGTATGCCGTCCAGCACCGCATTGTCGGCGGGAATCACACGGTATCGCCGCTCCCCGTCGTCGCCGCGCCGCCGTCGAAGTAAAGCGATAAAAGAAGCCGCCGACGGGTCTATAATGACCCTCAGCGGCTCTGTCAAGCCTTCCACACGGGCGAACTCGTCTATGTCCTGTGCATAATCCTCGTCCGTCTTCTGTATTTTCGACTCGCGCCCTGAATAATAATACTCCCGCACGGCATACCACACGTTGCCGTGTCGCTCCCACATGAGCGCGGCAAAAGCGTTCTGTGTACCGTAGTCGATGCTCACGACGTATTCTGCCGCTTCTCCCTTCGGTGGTTCGTCCACGGCTTCCGCGTACATCGGATAAACAAGCCCTTCGGCGAGCGTCCACTTTCCGAGAATGAGCCTGTCGTAAAACACCGTCCCGCGATACTCAAGGCACAGATTATCGACGAAATCTTTTGAGAGGTGCGGATTATCGAAGATTGTGTAGTGCTGAATATACGCCGATAACTCCGCATCATCGATGAACCGCTTCAGCCAATGCCCCGGATGCTCCGGGTTACAAGCCCCGTCGAAACGCGAATAAGGCTTATCGAGACGACTTTTGAGGATGTTGAAAACGCCCTCGTGCCATTTCGCTATCTCGTCGCCGTAGCAATACTTAATGGATGAACCCTGTATCTTCGCAATCTGACTTGCCTTTTCCGCTCCGAGGCAGTAAACGGGAACGCCGCACACGATTGCTATATTGCGGCTGTTTATCGTCCCGACTACCGCGCTCGTGTATATTTCGCGCATCGGGTAAAGGACGTTTCTTTCGACGGTTTCTTTTGATACGCCAATAATGACGTTCAGCCCGTCTTTCTCGCGCAGTCGCCTCAAATGCGCTGGGATTACTGCCGCAATATCAACGTATGACTTACCCGAACGCACCGCGCCGATTTTCAAATTCCATCGTGCGTGGGCTTCGCGGATATACTCATTCTGCTTCGCCGTTAGCTTCATCTTGAATGCTCTTCAGTATCTCATCCAGCTTGCGGAGCGGTTCGCTGTCGCCGTCAACTTTCACCATGTCGCTTTGTCCGAGATAATTTTTGCCCAGAAAAATCGCCATTGCCGCGTTCGTTTCTGACAATCGCAACTGATTGCGACGAAGGCTTATTTTGCCCTTTGCGGAGTGCTTTTTAAATACCTCTGCAAAATTCGCCTTATATTCCCTCTTACACCAGCGTTCAATCGTCGCCACAGAGCAGTGAAAAAAGCCCGCGATTTCTTCCTCCGTACACATAAGCCCGCAGAGGTTTTCAAACTGCGTTCGGTCTATTTTTATTTTTGGACGACCAGCCATAGATGACCTCTTTCCCTTGATACTCCGCGTACGCCTTTTCCAGAAGTGCGCCCTTGCTGTGTTCCCAGCCGTTAAACATAAATATTGCATCCGCGCCGTCAATCATTGACAGGCATATTGGCATATAACGCTCCCTGTCAAGCCCGACGGGGAGCGTCGCGGGATTTACTACAAGATGCCCCTGCTCCCGCAGCTTTTTCTCTTCTGCGGCAAAAACGTCCTTATATGTTCCCATGCAGGATGCCATCGCCCCGCTCAAATAGATTCTCATATTCGCTCTGCCTTTTCTCCCGTGAAGGTTTCCCACCGTTGAATAATTACGTCGCAGTAACGCGGGTCAAGTTCCATCATATAGCATGTTCGATTAGTCTGTTCGGCAGCAATAATCGTTGTCCCGCTTCCGCCGAACGCATCAATTACGTTCATTCCCTCTTGTGTTCCGTCGTATATGGCGTTGGCCACCAGTGCAACAGGCTTCATTGTCGGATGAAGGTCACATTTGCGCGGCTTGTCAAAATCCCATATGGTTGACCGATATTTACCAGCCCTGAAATTATGATGTTTTTTTGTCCACGTATAAAATATCGGCTCGTGCTGATAATCGTAATCCAACCTACCAACAGAAAATGTAGGGCTGTTTTTGCGCCACATCAAGACGTGGCGCACAGGAAGCCCAGCGTCCCTCATCATCATCATCATCATCAGTCCAAGACTGCCCCTCTGCGGCGATGTAACGTAATAAACCGCATCCTCTTTGCACATTTGCCGCACATTTGAAAAAGCCTTTTTAAGGACATCATAAAGTTCCTGCTCATTCAACGTATCGTTGGCGATATTTTCTGTGCAAAGTCCGCAAGGTCCGCCGCGCCGGATGCTATTCAGCATCTGATTTTTTGTCCCGATGGCGACACCATACGGCGGGTCGGTAAACACCATGTCCGCCTTATTGCCGTTCATGAGTTTCGCCCAAGCTTCTGCGTCTGTGCTATCGCCGCACATTAAGCGATGTCGTCCAAGCCTAAAAATGTCTCCACGTTTAACTTTCGTCTCTTCGGGCAGTGCCTCGTTGTATTCGTCCTCGACCACTTCATCGGCGTTTTTCATTTTGATTGCTTTATTGTCAAAACCAAAATCGAACCCCTCAAAATCCAGACCGTCCAGCTCTAAGTTGAGCAGGTCAAAGTCCCACTCGGCTTTTTCGCCCGTCTTGTTCGCCAACAGCCTGTATTTGCGCTTCTGTTCGTCCGTAAGCCCCGTATACCTTACGCAATCAACTTGCTTATAGCCGAGCTTTTTATACGCCTTGAGCCTCGTGTGTCCGCTCAAAATCACATTGTTTTCATCTATCTCTATCGGGTCGAGTTCGCCGCATTGCTTCACGCTTGCTATAACGTCAGCTACGGCCTCGTCGTTTTTTCTCGGATTGTTTTCATATGGAATCAGCTCCTTCGTTTTGAGCCGTATAAATTCCTTCGTAACTGCCATATCCGTCTCCTTATAATCGCCACAGCGTCCCGCCCCTTTGCTCGATGTGGCGTACATTCCCGCCGCTTTCGCGGCTTCCTTACAAAGCAAAAAGAGCCGCATTTGCGACTCTTTCTGCCCAGCCATATACAAAAAAAATAAAAAAGAGGAGTTCTAACCTTCCCAAGTCTACTATACCACGCCGTTCTATGTGTCGTATAGTGTAATTATGTGCTATCCTTTTCTCGCCGCCATATCCGCCCGTATCAGAGCCTTAACGTACCCCTGTCGGTTCGCCAGCGAGTCCAGCCACGCGAGGATATCCGCGTCGGTCTTGAGGTTGAACTTGAACGTGATGTTTCGGGTGTTGAGCCTGTCGTACCGAGTCTGCGGCGCGTATTTCTTCTTCGGGTCGGTCATCTTTCGCCCTCCCTCACTTCTGCGTAGTGCCTGCCGTGCGGGATAAGCTGATGCGCCTGTTTGTCTACCGAAAACGCAAGGCTCACGGTGGCGCGCTCGGGGTCAAATCCGAGTCCGCGCAGCGTGTTATCGTTCATCTGCGACTCGTACTGCACCAGCTCATAGCGAACAGCGGTTCCCTGTTCTATGCGGTAGCAGAGTATTTCGCGCACCCCTCCGGCGAACAGCCTGTCCCAATCGTCTGCGTGTGCGGCTTTAAATGCCTCGAATGCCTTCTGCTTCATCGCGCTTATTTCTTTTCTCGTTATCTGCATTTTTAGTCCTCCTAAGTGTTCTCCGCGTAAGCGCGGAGTGCTTTTCCAGTTGAGAATGCGCGTCACACGATTGCCTCCGTCTCAAGGTCGAAAACCTCGTAAAATCCGAGGTAGCGATTCAGTTCGGATGCCGGGTCATCGTAATCGTTTGTCTCGTCGCCAGCTTCCCATTCGCGTTTCTGTGCGAGTGCCTCTTCCGGCGTGTCGAAGTCTGCTTCGAGATAGTTTCCCGCTTCGCGGTCACGGACAATGTACCGCTTGAGATTGGTGTGATTGTAGTATGTGTAGGTTTTCATTTCGTTTCCTCCTTAATAGGTAATTACTTATCTTTACGCCTTGATTATAGCATAGGTAATTACCTATGTCAAGGAGTTTTCCGAAAGTTTTTAAAATATTTTCAAAGCAAAAAGGAGCGGTCTAAGCCGCTCCCGTGGTCGTCGGTATTTCGATTTTTCCCAGCGCGATGCCGTGTAGGGACAGCACTCGCCTGTACGAGTAGTTCATGATTGCCGCGATTGCATCCCACTTCAGACCCTTCACATACCGCAGTCGGAGCAGCCGCCTCAAGGTGTCGTCTCCTGTCCCGGCAATTACGCATTCGATATCCGAGCGAAATTTCGCCAGCTCCCCGATGCGCTGTAATATCTGCTCATCTATCGCGGCGATTCGGGCGGCGGCTTCGCCTGTTTTGTCGCTCGCCCCGCCGCCGTGAGGCATCTCCGATATTACTTGCGTTATGGTCTCGCCCCGCTCCCGCCATACCGCCCGCTCTCTTATGAGGTCTTCAATTTCGCGGGTCGCCGCTTGGTACTTCTGCAACCATTGTTTTTTCGCTTTGTTGTCCGTTATCGCCACCCCCGTTTTCTTTTGTTCATCTTTCGTTTCGCCGTCCACTCGACATCGCGGACGATATTTTCCTTGTTCACGATTTCGTTCCGCTTGGCATTCTTCGCATCAATAGCGGCGCGGAACTCTTTATAAGCTCCGCACCGCCCGTGACATCCTACCTCACGTTTCACACATCCCATGCACGGGGACTTCGCCATGCCTCTCTCGCCTCCTCTGCGCCCGCGCTTCTGCTCGTCCCCATGAGGCGGAGCAGATATCCCACGTCGTTTGATTCGCCGCAAGCTCTGTCCGCCGTCGCTTATTGTAAGCATCGAGCTTTTCCCGATATGCGCGGTATGCCGCGCAAGTCGCGTGACACCCAAGCGTCCGCCTCTCGCACCCCATACACAGAGCGTTTTTCAATTCACCCATCGCAGCGTAGTCTCTCCCCTCCAGCCCTTAACCCACACGAACCACGCATAGCAGCGTACCGAGCCTTTTGCGTAGCGTTCCCAGTCTGCGTTTTTCGCGCAGACTATCCGCCCTGAAAAGACGTATACCACTTTCGGCGGTTGAGTGTCGTATAGTTTCCTCCGTGCCTTACCCTCTAAAAACTGTATCGGCAGCAACAACACAAGCTTGCGCCCGTCCTCCAATGTTTCCAACGCACGCTTGATAAAATCCAGCGCGTACTTGTACGGCGGGTTTGTTATAATGTCCACGTCTCCACGCGAAACGGGAAGGTTGAGAAAATCTACCCCTCCTTGCCCGTACCCGCGCTCTATCAGGTCGGTGCTGATGACGCGGTACCCGTGGCGGCTCAAAGCCTCGCTCATGTGCCCCTCGCCGCAAGCACATTCCCAAACAAGCGGCGAAAACATCTCATACTTGCACAATTCATCTATCGCCTTCGGCTCCGTAGCGTAATAATCTTGCGCTTCTCTCGCCTCTTTTGCCCCGTTGCTCCACCCTGCCTGTTTGACCACGCTGTGCATGTTGCCTGTCCAGTCTTTAGTAACAGAAGTATGTATTCCCGATTCTCTCATAAGTTCCTCTCCCTTGCTTAAATTGAGCTTGCCAAACCACCGTCGCCGGGCACTCAACATAGTCATAAGCAGCCATTTTGGCGTTATTAAAGCACCGCGTGGGTATCTTGTCACGGCTCACGCTGTACAGCTTCCCCGCGCAAGCATACTGCCCACGCTTGTAGACATTATCCTTTATCGTCGCCGGGAATCTCTCGTCCGCGCATCGATTAAGCACGACACAGGCCACAAGCTGCTGGTGCCGGTCGCTTATCCACGAAGAACCGGCCTCGAAGTACACGACACGCCCGAGCATGTCAAGCTCCGCATCTATCTCGTCCTGCGCCGCATTGTAATGTGCCTTCGCCTCGGTAATAATCACGGAGTCCTCCGCATAGCCAAGTTCCCGAGCGGCCTCGGCCATCGTGTGCGCTGCGGCCTTTCTCTGTTCGTGCGCGTCGAAGTATCCTGCACCCGCCGTGCCGAGTGCCGCGATTACGGCAATCAGCGCGGCTATGATTATAATCTTAATCGTCCTCATTGTTCGCCTCCAACCGCTGGTAAATAATTCGCCCCGTTTCAACATCGACCACTTTTATCGCTTCTCTTTCCACGCCCTGCATCTTATAATCTATTGCCTCAAGAATCCCCGTGTCCGAAATTTCATAATCATACACCGAAAAGGTCTCGATAAAGTCCCCCGTTATGAGTTCGTTGCAGATATCGCAATCATGCTCGAAGCATTCAAAATCCGCAAATTCGCTCTGTGGTCTGCAATAGGTTTCGCGGTATGTAATTTCTAACCTTTTCGGGCGAATGCCGTTCATCTGAAGCACCTCGCCAAGCCGCGCATTTGCTTCTCTGAGCAGCTTATCTTCGTCATATCGTGCATCTCGCCTATAACACTCATGCGCCAGTTGTTCAACCCTTTCCTTCGCCTCATGGACGCGGTAACGCTCCTCGAAAAGCTGTTTTATAAGCCACTCCGGGCTTTTTTCGGCATACACCTTAAAATAATCATCAAGCGTTTTCCCGCTCACTTTTTTCTGCTTTTGCATTTTTCCACCTCCTCAGACTGGCAGTTCCTCATCGTTTTCGTCAACCAGCGATTTTATATCTTCGGGTGCGGGTTCATCGTTCTCCTCCGCCCTTTTAAACTTACACCAGCTGCACCATGTTTCAAGTGTGTCGTAGTTTATGCAATGAGTCGCGTCTGTATTATCCAACGTTCCGAGATTCCACGCGCGGCAAGCACACAGATGGATGCAGTCGCCACATCGTTTTTTCAGCTCTTGCTTTTTCTTTTTCATAGCACCAACTCCACGCCTATACTTCCATCTTCGCGCCGCAACACGGGCAAAACTTCCACGTCGGCTGTACTTCCCACTCGTCAAACCGTTTCCCGCAAGCCGAGCAACTCCACATATCCACCACGGGGCATCCGTCCGCATATCCGTCGTACTCGCCTACCCATTGCCCCCTTTTTACGAGGGTAATGTCCTCCCCCGGCATATCTTCAATATCGCCTAAAATCTGCATCGCGTCATACTCGTCGCCCCATGCGCGATATTCGCGCTCAATATGATTCATGAGTTTGTTTTTGCTGATATATTGCATGGTGCTACCTCCTCAAAACGGCAGTTCGTCGTTGTCGTCTGCTTCTTCAAAGTCTCCCGCTTCCGCCGGTTTATACGCCGTGGCTTCGGGTATCCGCGCCTCGCCGCCGGTCTTGCCGTCGCCGCAGAAGTATGCCTCGTCTGCGATTATCTCCGTTACCGTGCGCTTGTTCCCGTTCTTGTCGGTAAATTCCCGGTTCTGGAGCGACCCGATGACTGCTATCATGCGCCCCTTTGCGAAGTGCTTGCAGATAAACTCCGCAGTCTTTCGCCACGCTACGACGGTGAAGTAATCCGCGCTGTAAGTGCCGTCCGCATTGGCGAAGCGGCGGTTTACCGCCACTCTCGCCTCCGTCACAGCCACGCTGGACGTGGTCTGCCTTAGCTCCGGGGTCGCCGTCAGCCGCCCCATAATGATTACCTTATTCATGCTTGGCCTCCTCTTCTGCGTAGCGTTCCCACGCCTCCATAAACGGCTCCGCCCGCGTCCTCATAACCTCTCCCAGCATAGCATAAAAAGCGTCTGTGCCGCTATTGCTTTTGGCTTCTTTATACATCTCGATTATTTTCACAAAGCGTTCCACAGCGTCCTCGCACTCAAGCCACTCTTCCCAGAGCCACAAGCCAAACGCCTGTAATTTTTTAATCTCGTTCATGCTCGCCCTCCTTTGCCTTTTTAGCATATGCCTCTTGCAGCCCTAATGCCTCTTGCACTTCTTCAGGCACGCCCTCATATCCAAACGTCTTGAAAATTATATCCTCAAAGAATACCGCCCCTTCGTACATTCCCCGCGCTATCTGCCAGATGACATCCTCTCCCCCGGCCTCTACGAGTGCGCGATGCTCTTCAAAGTGCTGCGGGCGCAGCAGATAGCCCCGCAGAACCGCGCTTAGCAAAACAGTTGCAAACCGTTCTATCTCCTTCTCCGCACCTATTGTCTGCCCGTTTTTCAATTCCAGCAGTTGCCCTTCTCTAATTCTCATTTTTGTCCTCCTCCGAATGTTTCTCTCATGTTTACTACGAAGCGTTTCTCTTTCAAAAGCTCCTCGGACATTTCTGCGCTTGCTTTATCGCACCGAAAATCCCGGCATATAAGCGGTCTCGACTCATAGATGAGGCACTTCTTTTCTCTCGTCCTGTCCAAGAACGGGCAGTCCCCGAAGATAGTAGGCTCTCGCATGAACAGCGCAACGTTGCTCTGAGGTTTAATGCCGTTTTTAGCGACATATTTGCGGATGCGCTCCACCTCTGTCCGCGTAAGTGGGAGCAGATTACCACAACATTCGCCGCAAGCCGTGCATTCTCCGTTGCGCGTGAGGTCGGTGTATAATCGCCGCTTCATTCCGCCACCTCCATATCTTCGGGCAGTACAAATCGTTTCTTGTTATTGCGATAATAAACAACAGCAACTTCGGGACGGTCATCTATCTCCTTGAAGAAGTGTCCGTATTCGCGCCCATAAGGCGGGGTTTCCCAATCCGTCCCGATGTAGCCGCTACGGTCTATGTGCTTATATCCTACGACAACGCCCGTAAATTCCGCTTCGGTGCGCTCTCGGTAGGTCTTCTTAATACTCTCGCCGCACCACCCCGACAAGTCTGCCAGAATTTCCGCTTTCCTATGTATCGGGTCGTTGTAACGCACGGCATACGCCTTTAGTGGCTCGTATACAATGTCTTTGAATAATGGGAAGCCGTCTCCGTCCCGCACTTCTATGTGTATGCCGTCTTTTTTCTCGCGTAAATACGCCCGGCACTTTACACGACTGAACAGCGGCGGTCGTTCTTTGCTCATTATGCTTCCTCCTCACTATGCAGCACCCACTCACACAACGCCGTTTGGCACTTCTCACAGAGCGGGCGCGGTATAATCTCGCCGCCTGGCATCTGAACCAGCACTCGCCATCGCGGCTTTAATATATCGAATGATACAATTTCCGCGTGGCATCTCGTACATTTCGTCATTTGACCCCTCCTCACAATTATGATTGCTTTATTCATCGTCTGCCTCCTCTGCGTCTGCCTCCTCTGCGTCTGCCTCCTCTGCAAGCACCTCTGAGTAAGCAAAAAAACTACTTAAGAAGTCGCTGCACATGTCGCAAAACTCGCCCCTGTGGAAGACGCCAGCTCCGGCGTCGGAGTACATTGTGCATTCCACGTTGTTTCGCTTTTCTGTAATTTCTACTCCACAATGGTCACAAAAATACTTAATCATCTTTACTCCTTTGCCTTTTTAGCATATGCCTCTTTCAAATCCCGCAATAATGCCTCTTGCTCTTCTTCAGACAAATCCGCATTTCCAAACATCTTGAAAATTTTATCCTCAAGGATTACCGCACTGTCGAACATCTCCCGCACTATCTGCCAGATGACATCCTCTCCCCCGGTCTCTACGAGTGCTCGATGCTCCTCGAAGTACTGCGGGCGCAGCAGATAGACCCTCAGACCCGCGCCAAGCAAAACAGTCGCAAACCGTTCTATTTCTTCCTCCGCGCCTATTGTCTGCCCGTTTTTCAGTTCCAACTGTTGTCCTTCTTTAATTCTCATCATATCTCCTCCTTCAACTCAACCTCAATTCTCGGATTGCCCTTGTCAACGCCGAACCACGGCACTATGTTCCGCACCCACTTCTGCCCGTCGTCCGGCAGAACACCGCATTTAACAAGCGCGTCCTCGATTACCTTATCCGCCCCCGCGAGAACGTTTCCCACGTCCCGCAGTCGGTTCTCCTCGTAGAATCGGTAATGTATTATCACGGGCTTGTCGATGCGCTTCAGCCCCGCAGCTCGGATGTACCACATCACCGCTTCGAGCGACTCCCGCTTGAGCTTCGCGCCGACCGACCAATGCGAACGGTCGGCACTTATGATTCCGTTAAGTCCCGGTAACCGCCCCCATACGACGAATGTCTGCGTCATATCTCCTCCTTGCACCACTGCTCCGCCATGGCCTCCGCAACTCCAAGGAACGTCTTACTCCTTTCTTTAGCTCGTTCGGCGAGCGGTAGTCCCAGCGTTTCAAAATGCCATGGGCTGTCCGTGCGTCCGCTCGCGTGGTGAATTATTGTTGGCAACACTTCTTCGGTTGCCGTCAGCGGGGGCAGCCCTTTAAGCCACAGGCAAGTTGGTTTTCGTTCTTTGTGGCCGAACATATACGGCTGAATTATCTGGTCGGGCTTGCGCCACGCCGTTGACATTATTCCGATTGGGTTTTCAACGGCTACTCGGTCGCACGGTGCAAGAGCCAACCTCATGAAAAAGCAAATTGCTTTATATCGCTCCTTGTATCTCGCTCTTGCCGTTTCGCCGTATCTGTCGATGTCATACCAGCGGTTCGCCGTCACGGTCAGGTATGTGCACGGCGGGTGTGCGATTATCAAATCCCATCTCCCGACTTCATGCTTCTCGCCGTCCATTGTCTCGACCACCCCCCCGTCAAGCACGGGGATAACGTCGCCGAGAATGTGCCACTCGGGATGTCCTCCGCTCGGCTCGATTATGTCACAGCTGTAAGCCTCGTGTCCGCGCTTGCGAAACGCTATGCACACACGCTGGCTTTCCTCGCAGGCAACCAGCACTTTCATTATGTCTCCTCCTTCAACTCAACTTCGATTCTCGGATTCTCCCTATCCACGTCAAACTTTACGTCGTAGCCTCCGAGCCACGTCTGATTATCGTTCGGCAGAACCCCCGCGTCCTGCAATGCGTCCTCGGTGACCTTGGACGCAAAAGCGAAGATGTTACCGCAGTCGCGCTTTTTATTTGGCTCGTAAAAATCGTAGCGGATTATCACACGCTTAGTCACCGGCGCGACCTGCGCCTGTTTGATATACGCCCAGACCATCCGCTGATAAGTCTGCTTAAAGGCGTTGCCCTTGCGCGGGTCGGCGCGGTTCGCTTGGATAAATTCATTCTCGCTGGGGAGTTTGCCTGGGATTACAAAGCGTCTCAATAAGCCTGTCCCTCCGTTAATCTTTTAGTGTTTGGCCGCCCATCATAGCTCCTCCTCCGCTAATCGTTTCAGCCGTTCGCGGTCTCGCCGCCGTATCTCGGCGAAGTCGTAACGGCTCGTCTTCTCCTTCTTCTCCTCCGGCGGCTTCTCATCCTTTAGCGCGAATAGACCTTGCCATCCGCGCTTTATACTCTGCTCGATTATCTTAATCTTCAACGCCGCGTCGTCCCCCGCCAATCTGTCGAGGTCGTTGCAATGTAGCTGATACCCCTTCTCCGTCCTTATCGGTCTCCCCGCCCGGCGGTATTCTTCCCAGTCCCGGAGAGCTTGCAGCAGCTCAAGGTTATCTCCGGCATATTCGGCAAACACGTCCCGCACCGCCTTCTTTGCAGTTTTCTTTTTCTTCGGCGGCTCTGCGGGGGGATTATAGGGGGGTAATATATTGTTTATTCTTGTTTCGTCTTGTTTAGGAATGTGTGCAGTATCTTGTGCAGTATCTTGTGCAGTATCTTGTGCAGTATCTTGTGCAGTATCTTGTGCAGTATCTTGTGCAGTATCTTGTGCAGTCGTGTTCCCTTTTGCTGGGAACGATAAGGGGATAATCTTATATTTTGTCGCGCGTGTTGTCCCTGCTTGGATAGCTATATAGCCTTTCTGCACGAGGGCGTTTCGCGCTTCGATAACGCCCCTGCGGGAAAGACCCGTATGCATCTCAAGCGTGGATGACCAGACTGTAAACCACTCAGGCCAGCCCGCAAGGTTGCAGATGTACATAAGCTCATACCACAATACCTTCTGTCCGGTTGAGAGCGGTTTAGTTTGCTGCGCATCGTGGAACGCGCGAATCTCCGTTATATAGTTCATAGTTTATCCCCCTTGGGGGAGGCGTGGTCTCACGCCTCCGTATCTGTTACTTCGCCCGTCTCGTCGTCAACGGTAAGAACCTGCTCATCGAAACGCGCTTCTCCCTCACTGTCGGCCACGCTGTACTCCTCCACCTCGATGGTGGGAACCTCGCTCATGTCCTCGGCAATCTCATGCTTAATCGTCTCGTCCTGCACTACGGCGCGAACAAAATCGCTCCGAAGCGGCGCGTATTTAAGAGCCTTCTTTAATACCGTCTTTTTGGCCATCTCCTCAAAGTTGGTCTGCCACGGGCTTGTGCGCCCTTTTGTATACGCCTGCGAGTACCGCTTTGCGTGGTTGCGGACATCTTCGACGCTCATGACCTCGAAGCCGTACCCGCCGTCTTTTAACTTAAACATCGCATAAAAGTACGTCGGTTCGCCGCGGTCAGTGACCGCCGGGACGTGCCTCAATTTCGGCTCAAGCCCAAGCTCGTACTCAAAGGTGTCGTTTTCATAGACCGTGTGCGCCTGTATAACGCTCACGTCGCCGGAGCGATACGCCAGATCTATAAGTCCCTTATAGCCAAGCTGGAATTGGCACTCCATTATGCCGTGATTTTTGTAGGGAATAAGCCACGCCTGCCCTAACGTAGTGTTAGGCTCAACGCCAAGCTGTGCGGCGGTCATCATCGCCGCAAGAAACGACTTGGGCGTACACTCCATGAGCGCGGGGCTGGTGGAGAGTGCCGAAAGCGTGATGCGGGTAAATCTCTCCGGCGTGATAACGCTCGGAAGAGCCGCCTTAATCGCAGGCTCCATATCCTTAATGTAATCCTTGATGGTCTTCGGCTTGCCGTTTGCGGCCGCCTTGCTCGTTGCCCTCTGAATTTTGCCCTCCATTTTTACTCCTCCTTAATTTTTTTAACTGTAAATCGTCTCGATTTGCTCACCTTATAAAACGGCTCAAGGTCAAGCTCCGGCAGAGCCGCCTTTAACGCCTTTGCGTCGAGCGTCTTGCGCTCCGACGTTTTCCACGTTACGCGCCAGTCGCGGCAGAAGCCCTCGGATGCCTCGCCCATATCCTTTTTAATGGTGTTTTCGATCTCGGCCTTGCGGTTCTCCAGTTCCTTAATGCGGGCTTTCAGCTCGTCAAGCTCGTCAAGCATCGAGCCGCGTCCGAACAGCTCTACCGTCTCGCCGTTATCCTCCGGCATTAGCGTCGCAAGGACATCCGCGTCGTCGTCGTTTTCGCTTACGTCCGGCATTTCATCTTTGATAACGTGTTGCCAGAAGTCGACTTCCGCGTCCATGAGCGCGTTAATCTCGTCCTCATCGCGCGCGATCTCGAATATCTTAAAGTCGCGCCCTAATACGAGGACCGCGAGATACCACTTAGTGCGGCCTGTCACCGCCATGTAATGCTGACACTGCACGTAATAGCGGTCGGGGTACTCGCCCCCGGCAAACGATTTGAGGCTTAACGCCGACGTGGTCTTACACTCAAGCCCTGCGTCCTCGCCGTCGATAAGGCGGTCAACATTGGCGTGGGCAAACGGGTACTCGTCGTTGTAATAAATCGCATTGCTGCGTCTTACCTTTTTCCCCGTTGCCTCGCAAAATCGTTTAGCGACGTACTCCTCAAGGTCGGTGCCCTGTCTCATGGCTTCGCTCGTTTCCTTCGCGGAAAGCCTCCCCGTCTTATCTGCCCACACTCTGATGGGCGATGAATAATTATTCAATCCCACAATAGCCGCCGCGTCGCTGCCGCCGATGCTTTTCCGGCGGGCGTTAAGCCACTCCTCGTGCGTCATCTCGCGGGTATACAGCTTTGTTACACTCATCTTGACATCTCCTTTTTATTCGTCTATAATGGCCTTGTACTTATTTGGAGGATACTCGTGTCCCCCAGCCGCTGACGGTGGTGCGTCGGCGGCTCTTTTTCTTTTCGGGCGTAACCACGTCCACCAGCCTATGCTGTGCAGGTTCCGCCGCACTCTGACGGCATTATCACCCGTGTGCAACATCAAACCGAAGCCCTCGACGTTATAGTGATAACTCTTCTTCGGCATCGTACTCATCTCCTTCGTAATCGTCGTCCCACGGTTCGGGGTCTTCCCGTCCCCACCGTTCCGCTCTCGTTATCCACGGAGCTTCAATGTCCCAATCACGCATTGATAGCACCCCTTTCCAGCACTTCAACCTTGACGGTGATACGCTCCACGCAGAACAGCCCGTTGATGCCAGTCTCTGCGAAACCGCTCTTGAGGAAGTCCGCCTCGTCGAACACTCTGTTGTAGAACCAAAAGCCCTCGCGCCCGCGCGCCTGCGGGTGTATGTCATTGTAAATGCTATGAGCAGAGAGCACGTCGTCCGCACAACCTCCGTCCAGCCGCCTATATATGGCTGTCTGTAGGGCGGTTTCCCAAGCCGCACCCGAAAGTCGGTGCCTTCGTATGTAAAATAGAACTTAGCCATTCTTTGCTTCCTCCCATTCGCCTTTTTCGTTGAGCGTATATGGCGTGTCCGCTTTAAGGCGCTTGCCATCGACCACATCTGCCCGCCAGAACTTAATATCCCCGCCACAGTGGGTTGCGACGCACACAAGCACCGCGCCAAGACCGCCTGACACAACAGGCGTTGCGCCTCGCGCCACGGAATATCCCTGTTCGCCAGAGCGTGCTGTCCCGCGGCTTGTTGCTGCGCCGTAGTCGCCTGCCGTTGCTACGCCACAGTTGCCTGCCGTTGCTACGCCACAGTTGCCTGCCGTTGCTGTGCCACGGTAGCCTGCCGTTGCTGCGCCGTAGTCGCCCGCCGTTGCTGTGCCACGATCGCCTGCCGTTGCTGCGCCGCTGTAGCCTGCCGTTGCTGCGCCACAGTTGCCTGCCGTTGCTGCGCCACGGTCGCCTGCCGTTGCTGCGCCA
>Ga0310695_10002623_pt1 | contig 37440 bp, 28 predicted proteins | sample RumenRJG_04DNA_FD_203882 | JGI IMG/M metagenome (GOLD analysis project Ga0310695, IMG submission 203882) | Bovine rumen microbial communities from Lethbridge, Alberta, Canada - RJG_04 (v2) (version 2) | ecosystem: Host-associated > Mammals > Digestive system > Stomach > Rumen | place: Canada...
GTCGCCCTTCAAGGCGATGAAGATGCTGCCCTCGGGGCACTCGCGGCTGTCGGTGGTGATGACCGGATGCTGCTGGTAGATAGCGTAAAGTTCTTTGCTGTCCATAATCTATTCACATTATTTGCCGCAAATTTACACAAAAAGCAGATTTTTTATGTACTTTTGCACTTGAATTTTTAATGTGCGTGATAATACAATGAATACAACCAAGAGAACCATAGCCATCGTGTGTGGTGGCGACTCCTCCGAGTATGAGGTTTCCCTGCGTTCGGCAGAGGGCATTGACTCGGCATTTGACCATGACCGCTACGATGTATATATCGTTTTAATCAGGAAACAGGATTGGCATGTTAACCTTCCCGATGGCCGTCAACCCGTCATCGACAAGAACGACTTCTCGTTTATGAAAGACGGCGAGAAGATCCGTTTTGACTATGCCTACATCACCATCCACGGCACTCCTGGCGAGAATGGCGTGCTGCAGGGCTACTTTGACATGATCGACTTGCCTTACTCGACCTGCAATGTGCTGGTCGAGGCGCTCACCTTCCACAAGTTTGCCCTGAACAACTACCTGAAGGCCTTTGGTTGCTCCGTCCCCGACAGCATCCAGGTGCGCCGTGGCGTGCCTCACGGCTGGACTGCTGAGAAGGTCAAGGACTACTTGGGAATGCCCTGCTTCGTCAAGCCTACTGCCGATGGCTCCAGTTTCGGCGTGACCAAGGTGAAGAGTTGTGACCAGTTGGATGACGCGATGGAGTTTGCCTTCAAGCAGTGTGACAATGTGATGATTGAGCGCTTTCTCGACGGCACCGAGGTCACCGTGGGTTGTTATAAGACCAAGAAAAAATCGGTCGTTTTCCCCGTTACCGAGGTGGTGACCGACAATGAGTTCTTTGACTACGACGCCAAGTACAACGGTCAGGTCGAAGAAATCACACCTGCCCGCATCAGTGACGAGTTGACTGCTGCCCTGCAGGCCGAGACATCGCGCATCTACGACATCCTGCACTGCAACGGCATCATCCGCATCGACTACATCATCACCAAGAACCCTGACGGCAGCGACCACATCAACCTGCTGGAAATCAACACCACGCCAGGCATGACGGTTACCAGTTTCATCCCGCAGCAGGTGCGTGCGGCAGGTCTCTCGCTCACCGATGTCCTCACCGACATTGTTGAGAACCAGTTCTAACGAGCGGACAATTCAAGTGTATAAAACTTTTCAATCTCTAATTCTATAGCCTATGTATTGCAAAAATTGTAAGCAAGAAATCTCTGATAGCGCGGGATTATGCCCTTATTGCGGTGCCGACCAGACGGCTTTTCCTGATCAGACGATGGTTCAAAATCCGATGTATCAAGACCAGCAGGCTGCACAGCCCGTGTATCAAGGCCAAGCGCAACAATACCCGGCCCATCAAATTCAAGTGGCACCCGCTCAGGCTGCTGATGGCAAGGATTTTTCGTCAATAATCCTTCTGGCATTTGTTGTCTTCTTCTTTGTGACCTCTTTAATTGGAATTCTGATTTCCGAATTTATGCATCCTTGGGATTATGGAGAAACAGGTTGGATTTTGTTCTATCAAGTAATACATTTGTTGCGCAATTTGTCTTTCATCTTGATACCACTGGCCATCAAGAAGATGCCGTTGAAGATTGCCGCATTTGCTCTGATTATTCCCCCGGTATTATATCTCTTGTTTTATAATGTGAAGAATATCATTGAACTGTTGTAATGACAGTTGAAACATCTAATTCTATAGCCTATGTATTGCAAAAATTGTAAACAAGAAATCTCTGACAACGCAAGATTCTGCACATATTGCGGTGCCGACCAGACTGCTTATCCTGATCAGACAATGGTTCAAAACCCGATGAATCAAGACCAACAGGCCGCACAGCCCGTGTATCAAAACCAAGCGCAGCAATACCCGGCCTATCATAATCAGGTGGAATCCGCTCAGACTGCTTTCGGCAAGGATTTTTCGTCAATAATCCTTGTGGCATTTGCTGCTATCTTTTTTGTGTCAGCTTTAATCCTGACTCTGATTGACGAATTTGTAAATCCTTGGTATGATGAGGAAACGGGTTGGATTTTGTTTTATTTTGTAATGCTTTTGTTGCACAATATATCCCTCTTCATGATACCACTGGCCATCAAGAAGAAGCCGTTGAAGATAGCCGCATTTGCTCTGATTACACCCTTGGTATTATATTACATATTCTATAATGTGAAGAGTATCATTGAACTGTTGTAATGACAGTTGGAACATAACAATAACGAATCAGCGGCTTTTGTGCGTGGAGTGCAAAAGCCGCTGATTCATTTTGCTGATGGCAATTCGTGGGATGTCGTCAGTTGTGGATGATAAGGGCGCTCTGTGCAGGGATAGTAACCTTGCCGCCCTTGGTCTTGACGGTGGCTATGCCTTGGGCATCGCACCTGATGTTGCGGCACACGACGGTGTAAGTGCCCTCGGGTACCTCGATGTTGCGGGCACGCTTATGGGCATTGAAGGCCACATAGATGTCTCCCCACGCCTCGCCGGGTACATTGCGGCCGTTGATATGATAGGCCACGAGGCAGTTCTCGGTGGGCAGGAAGTCCAGGTTGCGGCGCACCATGTCGGCGCTGCCCATGTGGAAGGCAGGATGAGCCTTGCGCAGGGCAATCAGATTCTTGTAGTATTCCATCACCTGCGGGTAGCGCTCCAGGTTGTCCCAGTCGAGGTGGTTGATACTGTCAGGGCTCTCGAAACTGTTGTGCACACCCTTTTTGTCGCGCAGCATCTCCTCGCCGCTGAGCATGAACGGCACACCCTGTGAGGTCATCACCACGGTCTGGGCCAACAGGTCCAGCCGGATGAGTTCGTCGGTCGTGATGCCCTTGATGCTGGCCTTGAGGCGGTCCACCAGGCACATGTCGTCATGGCAACTCACATAGGCTATCATCTGTGTGGGCTCCAGGGCATAGGGAGCCTTGCTGTAGTTCACCTTGCTGTAGTCCACGCCAGGGTGCTGGATGGCGCCCACGATACCGAACTTGATGCTTTCCTCATTGCCCTTGACGCCGCCCAGGAAAGCCGCCTTGCTGTTGCTGTCCCACGGGCCGCGCAATGCATCGCGCATCTCGTCGCTGAAGGCGGCGATGCCCGGCATCTTGTTGGTGTTGGCCTTCATGGCCAGTTCTCCTGAATAGGCGCAACTGCCGGCGCTCCACCCCTCGCCATAGATGAAGATGTCATGGGGTACAGCGGCGCGTATGGCGTTCATTGTCTCGATGTCGTGCACGCCCATCAGGTCGAAGCGGAAACCGTCGATATGGTACTCCTCGACCCAGTATTTCACACTCTCGATCATGTATTGGCGCATGGCATCGCGCTCGCTGGCCGTCTCGTTGCCGCAGCCGCTGCCATTGCTATAGGAGCCGTCGGCGTTCTTGCGGTAGAAGTAGTCGGGACGGGTGAGCTGGAAGTTGCTCCCGTCGATGTTCCAAGTGTGGTTGTACACCACATCGAGAATCACCTTGATGCCGGCTTGGTGCAGGGCCTGCACCATCTGCTTGAACTCGCGGATACGCACCTCGGGCTTATAGGGGTCGGTCGAGTAACCGCCCTCGGGCACATTGTAGTTCAGGGGGTCATAACCCCAGTTGTACTGAGGCTCGTCGAGGTGGGTCTCATCGACCGAGGCATAGTCAAACGACGGCAGGATGTGCACCGCGTTCACGCCCAGCGCCTTCAGGTGCTCGATGGCGCGCGGCTCGGTCAGTGCCAGAAATTTGCCCTTGTGGGTAAAACCGCCCGTCTCGTCGATAGAGAAGTCGCGATGGTGCATCTCGTAGAGGATGAGATCCTTGGCGGCTATGTTGGGGCGCTTGTCGGTGTTCCAGCCTTGGGGATTGGTCTCGTCCATGTCAACGATGGCGCCGCGCTTGCCGTTCACGCCCACCGCGGTAGCCCAGATGCCCGGGCACTCACCGCGGAACTTGCTGTTGTACTTTACATCAAAGGTGTAGAACTTGCCCTTCAAGTCGCCCTTGACGGTGACTTGCCACATCGTCCCATTGCCCTTGTCGCGCTTCATGTTGACGGTCTTGACAGGCTTGCCGCCCAGTCCATCGTTGTAGATGCGCAGTTTCACTTGCTGGGCGTCGCTGTTGGTCTCGACAGTAAAGGCACTCGCGCCGGGATTGTAGTTAACCCCAGTGCGAGCGTTAAGGATTTGCGGAACGAGTAATGCCATGATTATCGTCAGCAGGATGGTCAGCCGTTTCATTTGCGTCCGCTTTGAGAGATGAGTTCTTTCATGTGGCCGTTGAATTCATTGGCCTTCATCAGCTGCTCGATAGTCATGTGCATGCGGTAGCGCCAGTAGTGGCGGGGATTGGCGGGGATGTTGATGCGCTCGGCATCGGCATCCTCAAGCCGCATCTTCTCGTCGATGGCCAGCCAGTCCTGCAACGAGAACAGGCACAGCATCGACGGGCTCGCCAGGTGGGCGCGCACGATGTCATCGGCGAGCCATCCAGGCAGCGGATGGGGTGCGGCATCGTTGTGCCACAGTGATGTGTTGTAGTATTCCTGGGTGCGCTCCCAGTCCTCGTCCCACCATTGCCTCATCGTGGGCATGTCATGGGTAGAGATGGTGGCCACACTGCGATAGGGATTGGCGTTGAGATTGCCAAACTTGATGTGGTTGTCCTTGGGCATTGACTGGATCTCAAGACTCAGGATGCGCAACTCGTTCATCACCCAAGCCACGCAGTCGGGCACCATGCCCAGGTCCTCGGCACACACGAGCATGCGGGTGGCCTGCACAAGTTTAGGCAGTTTCTTCATGGCCTCGTGGTACCAGAAGTCGTTGTTGCGGTGGTAGTAATACTCGTTGTAGAGTTTGTTGAATGCCGCCTTGTCGCCCTCGTAGAGGGTCTCGTAGATGAAGTCGAACTGCACCGAGATGCGCGGGTGGAACAGGGCGGGATTCTTGCGGTCGCGCACGAACAGCACATCGCTGATGAGGGCATACAACCCGTCGCGCAGCCAGATGTCCTCATCGCTGGTCTTGCCTTGGAAAGCCGCCTCGACCTTGCGCTGGGTGTCATACTCGGGCTTCATGCGGTAGATGTCGTCATGCACACGCTCCACATATTTCTCACGCACGGTGTCGGCCAGCTTGCCGAATATGCGGTCGAGTACCCAGTCGGCGATGAACGGTTGGGTCATCAGGTCCTCCTGGAAGTTCAGCCCATAGCTGCGGATTTCCTGTGCGCTCATGCCCTGTGACGGCGAGAACTGGCCCAGCAGGCCGTGGACGGCATTGATGGGGATTTCCCAAATGCGGAAGAAGCCCAGCACATGGTCGATGCGGTAGGCGTCAAAGTACTGAGCCATCTTGCGGAAACGCTTTACCCACCACTGGCAACCATCGGCGAGCATCACATCCCAGTTGTAGGTCGGGAAACCCCAGTTCTGGCCATTGGTCGAGAACGCATCGGGCGGTGCACCGGCCTGGCCGTTCATGTTGAAGTACTTAGGCTCAACCCATGCCTCGACGCTGTCGCGGCTGATGCCGATGGGGATATCACCCTTGAGGATGACATGCTTGCTCTGGGCATACTCGTGGGCCCGATGCATCTGCTCGTCGAGATAGAACTGGATATAGTACCAGATCGCTACCTCCTTGAACGCCTTGTTCCGGGGGTTGGACATGGCGGCGCGCTCCTCATCGGTGAAGATGTGGTGGGCAGGCCACTTGGAGAAGGAGGCGGTGCCGTACATGTCGCGGTAGTGGCAGAAGGCGGCATAGGGCACAAGCCAATCCTGATTGGTCTCGAAGAATGCCTTGAACTCGTCGCTCTTGAGCACCTGGGCTCCCTCCTGCTCGAACAACAGTTTCATGTATTCCAGCTTGGCGTTATTCACGCGCTCATAGTCAATCTGGGGCAGGACATTAAGCTCCTTGCGCAATTTTTCAAACTTGGCAGCCTGCTTTTTATCGGCAAGTTTGGGCAACTGGCGCAGATCCATGTACTGCGGGTGCAGTGCATAGATGCTGATGCTGTTGTAAGGATAGCTGTCGCTCCAGGTGTGGGTGATGGTGGTGTCGTTGATGGGCAGCACCTGCAGCGCTCGCTGGCCGGTGCTGGCCACCCAGTCCACCATGAGTTTAAGGTCGCCAAAGTCGCCCACACCGAAGCTGCCCTCGCTGCGCAGCGAGAAGATGGGCACTACGGTACCCGCCAGCTTGGCAGGGTAGAGGGGGAAATAGGCCTGTTGCAGCTCATAGACGATGTGCTCGCTCTCCTTGAGCACGGGCAACAGCACGGTGCGGTTGTCGCCCGTTTCCCAGATGGCAGCCTTGCCCTTGCCGCTCAGTATAACGAACTTGAACTCGATGATGGCTTTCTTGAAGGCGGCACCGTCGAGGGTAATCATCCACTCGTTGTGGTTGTGCTCGGTCATCTTCAGCGCTTTTTCCTCATTCCAGTCACCCAGGGCTGGCTCGTTGCCCACGATGGCCAGCGTCTCACCGGTGCGCAACTGCGGTGCGCGCACCTTGAGTTGGATGCATGTTGTGTATTTTGCTTTGGGGACAGCCTGATGCTTGCGCAATGCGACACAGTCGGTAAAGGCCGAACTGTACAGGTAACTGTCGTCGGGCATGTCGTTCCAGTGGTCAAAGGTGATATAGCGGTTGGCCTTGGCAGCACACAGGTCCAGGCGATGGGGAATCACCATCCACTCGTGGCGCACCTGCTTGCCGTCGCGCTCGACGCTGTAGTAGTAGTCGATGCGCCCGGCCTTGGCGGGAAGGTCAAGGTCGCATTTCCACGACTTGTCGGTCGCGGGTTTCATCACATGCCCGGTCACCTTGTCGGGCGTTGCGTTATCCACGATATTGAGTACCAGGTTCTCACCATAGATGGTGCTGTACTCGATGTTGAATCTTACTTTCATAATATGGTAGTGTTCAAGTTATTGAATGTTCTGTTTATGCTTCTTGTCCTCGATGAGGAAGACACACACGGCGCCTACTGTGAGCAGAACGCCTGCAAGCAGCAGCATATTGCCATTGGATTCGGGCAGAAGTTTGCCTCCAACTAAATTATATAGCGTTTCGCTGAGTGAAGCTGCCACAATTTGGGGGAGGCAGATAGAGCAGTTGAAGATGCCCAGCACTGTGCCCATGCGTTTGCTGCCTTCAAAGGCGTTAGTGACAAGCGTAAAGGGATAGGCCAGCATGGCAGCCCAAGCGAAGCCGATGAGGAAATAGGGCACAAACAGCAAGTACTGGTTGTGGACATAAGGAACCCAGGCAAAACCAGCGGCACCAATCAGTAACGAAACAATATATCCAACCTTGATGTTCTTGAACTTAGGCAAAACGGTGGCCCACAAAATACTGCCTGCCGACTGAACTGCAAATACAATTCCTACCCAGTTGCGTGCATCCTGAAAACCTTTAGTTGCAGCATCCAGAGTTCCCCATACATTGTGTGAGATGGTGGCATTGGTGTAGGTCCACATGTATGTAAAAGCAATCCAGCAGAAGAATTGCACGACAGCCACTTCAATAAATACTCTGATAGCCTTTTTGGAGTGGCTATTGCCAGTGGCTGTCTGAGTTGCGTTCTCCTCGGTTAAAGCGGCCTCGCGGAATTCCTTCATCTGTTGCGGGTTGTATTCTTTAACATTGAAGAAAGTATAAAGAACGCACACAACCATGATGGCCGCACCAATGTAGAAAGACCATTTAACCGAATCGGGGATTACGCCAGGGTCTGCAACATTGGCAATGCCGATGGCGGCTAAAGCAAAGGGAGCGATATTGCCAACAAGCGCTCCTGCGTTGCAAAGCAGACTTTGAATAGAGTAGGCTTTGGCCTTCTGTTTCTCATTGACCATGTCGCCCACCATCATCTTGAAGGGTTGCATTGCCATGTTGATGCTCGTGTCAAGTAGCATGAACATGACGACGCAGAAGAACACAGCATTAGCGGCTAAACCCAGATTACCTGAGTTCGGGAGGAAGGTCATCACAAGTACTGCGATTAAAGTACCCACGATGAGCCAAGGCAGTCTTCTGCCGAAGCGGTTCCAGGTCTTGTCACTAAACAAGCCTACTAGAGGCTGTACTATCATGCCCATCAAAGGGGGCACAATCCAAAAGTAACCAATCTTGTCAAGGTCAACTCCCAAGGTTGAGAAAATACCACTGATGTTGGCTTGTTGCAATGCGAAAGCAATCTGCACTCCGAAGAAACCAAAACTGATGTTCCACAGTTGGTTGAATTTCAAATCCGGTTTAGTTTTAATCATAGTCGTGTTATTTTAGTGTTATTGTGATAATTTCTCGGTTATTGCGGTTAAGCACCTACAAATATAACGCTTTGTTGCCCGCTTTCTTAAATAATAATGTGGCAGAGGGGCAAAAAAATAATGCAACCGATTGCATTCATCGGTCGCATTGATGTTGTGTTTGATGCAGCGCCGGACTTTACTTGCGGCGTAGCAGGCGTGCCACAGGGCGGGTGAACAGGCGGTTGACGAGCCAGGCAAGCAGGATGTCGATGGGCAGAATGAAAAGGGCCAGGTGATTGAGCGACATGTTGCCCGTCAGGTCATGGCACACCATGTCGAGCACACCGGTGACACCGAAGTGCCCCAGTGCGGGCGCTACCCAGTAGTTATAGACGAGGGCTGCCAGGCCCTGCAGCATGAAAATCTCGAAACTGATGCCACCAAGCCATTGCATTGGCTTGGAAGCCAGTGTCTTGCCGACAAATCCCTCGCGCTTGTCATACAGGTGGCATGTCAATAGGATTACCGTCACGGGTAGCCACCACAGGACAGCATCACTCCATGGCAGCAGCGCCCCGCCGGTGGTGAGGAAAGTCCAGATGAAGGCCGATAGCAGGGCGATGCCCACCAGTTCGGCATCGGTGCCGTTCTCGCTCTTGCCAAGCAATGGGGATTGCCTGAGACGGGGGGCAGCATCGGCAATCGTGATGCCGATGAGGAAGTCTATCAGACGCACGGGCGGAAACACATACAGTGCCGTGCGGCTGTAGTCGTCGGTAAACGCCAGCACGGCACAGTCGATGACGGCCAGCACGGCGATGATAATGAGTTTGCGGCGCAGCCCCAGGGGACGGTACCAGCGCGCCAGCAACGGGTAGCACAAGTAGCAGAACAGCAATGTGCCGAGGAACCATGAGAACTGGTTGCATGAAAAATAGACGGAATGTGTCAAGGACCAGCTGTGCAGCAGCGTCGCGTTGAGTGCAAGCGTCAAGGGCTTGACGGAGAGCAGCCCTAAGACTGCCATTGCTGTAAGCCAAAGTCCCAGGGTGAGCCAGTGCAGGGGAAAAAGTTTCATGGCATGGCCACCGGCAAAACGGCGATAACTGGTGCCGTCCAGCTGCTCAAACGGATACTTGAGCGTCAACAGGTATCCGCTGGCCATGAAGAAAAAGGTGACACCAGCCCAGGTTGCGGTTTCCAACTCCGCCACACCTGCGTGGAAAAGCACTATAACCAGGGCGAATAAACCGCGCCAACCGTTAATGGTTTTAATCATTCAGTTAAGAGTTTAGAGTTTTACGCAAGGGGCGGGTGAACACTCGGTTCACTACCCACGCCAGCGGCAACAGCAGGGGCAGGGCGAACCATGCGAGCTGGTCATAGATGATCCAGCCGTAATGGCCAGCAACGGGTGACACCACATAGTTAAACAGATGAAAGGCAACAAACTGCAGCACATAGACCTCAAAACTGATGCTGCCGAGCCATTGTAATGGCTTGCACAGCAATAGTTTGCCTATTGCCCCCTCGTTCCCGTTGAGCAAGGCAAAAACCAGCAGGATGCATCCTTGAGGCAGGAGCCAGATGAGCACATCTTCCCACGGCTTGACCCATGTGGTGGTCACATTCACGGTGATGGCGGCGGCAAGCAGGAGCAGGGCAGCGGCTTCGAGCGCGGTTGCTGTGGCAAAGGTGACCTGGCGGCAGCGTGCCTTGAGGGCATGAAAGAGATGGAACAGGATGAGTCCCACGACGATATCAAGGACATGGGACAATGGATTGACAAACACGGCTTCGCGCCCCGGGATGTCAAGGGGCAGCAGCACGATTGCCAGCACGACGGCCAGCACGACGGCCAGTATCACCTTGTAACGCAGGCGCCACCGGCCTATCCAGTGGGCCATGAAAGGGTAGATGAGGTAGCAGAACAGCAGTGCGCACAGATACCATGCCACAGGGTTGAGCCCATAGTGGATGTCGTGGGCAGGGAACCAGGAATGGATGAGCATGGCGCTCAAGGCCGTCGGCCCCCAATGGATGTCGGAGGGGTAATAGTGCCATCCCAGGGCAATCAACAGCGCGAGTCCCAGCCAGTGCAGGGGATAAATCCTCAAGGCGTGTGAGACGGCAAAGCGGCCGTACCGGCCCGCCGTGAGCCGCTCAAACGGATGCCTCATTGCCAGCAGGAAAGTGCTGGAGAGGAAGAAGAATGTCACACCGGTCACCGCCACATTCCATATCCAGCCCACGCCAGCATGGAAGAGCACGATGGTGATTGCCATGAGTCCTCGCCAAGAGTTGATTGTCCGTATCATATTCAGCCAAAAAAGTGGGCCCGTTTCTAATGCCTTGCAGCGCGGGCCAAAGGCGGCATGGTGCCGCAAGATTGTGTCGCAAAGATAGTGCAAGCCGAGCGGAATGACCAAATAAAATAGCAAAAAACGAATGCCTCGGCGGCCGCCGATTGCCATTTTATTGGGTTGTTGTCGAGGTGCGGCCCATCTTGGCCGATAGGAAAAGTTACAATTTTTTTTGCAGCGCTTGAACCATTAAATATGCTTTATGGTGTCAGGTTTGTAAAAAATTTGTAATTTCGCAGCCGCAAAACAGTTAATGGCGACAAACCAACACAACAATAAAGCTGCAAGCCGAGGTTCTAAATTCTTGAAGGACATCGGCATTTATGCTATCGGTAACATCGGCTCCAAGCTCATCACCTTCCTGATGGTGCCGATGTACACTCACTATGTGGCCAAGTCAGATTTCGGCTACTATGACCTGTGCTTGACCGTGTGCATGCTGTTGGTGCCGTTTGTGACACTGCAATTGCGTGATGGCGCTTTCAGGTTCCTGCTCGATTGTGATGACACGGTGCAGCGACAGCGCATCGTCTCGTTTGTGGCCCGGGTGATGCTGGTGACCATGACCGTTTCGATACTTGTTGCCGTAGTGATGGCGCTATTTACCGATATCAGGTATCTGTGGTATGCCGTGGGTATGCTCATCGCGATGTCTTTGCAAGAGGTTTACTCGCAGGTATTCAGGGGTTTAGGTAATAACCGGGCATTTGTGATGGTCGGCATCTTGTCGGCGCTGGGTATCGGCGTGTTCAGCATTCTGTTTGTCGTCAAGATGGGCTGGGGTATCAAGGGCATCTACCTGGCCAATATCCTTGCCCGCGTGCTGGCGTTGATCCTTGTCGAGTCTCGTGTGAGCCTGATTACCCGGCACACGCGGTTGCACATCGACTTCCGCGAGGTGGGCCGTGAGATCGTGCACTATACTTTACCCTTGCTCCCGGGGTCGTTGTGCTGGTGGCTGACGGGCAGCAGCGACCGCCTGTTTATCAGCCACTTCCTGGGATTGGACGACAATGGCATTTATGCAGTTGCCGTCCGTTTCACGGGCATCATCAACACACTGGCCATCATCTTCTACCAGGCTTGGCAGGAGACCGCAATCCTGCAATACCACAGTCCCGACCGCAACCGCTTCTTTTCCAAGATGTTCAATAGTTACATCTTCCTGTTGGCATTCATCTTTGTGGGCTATGTGTTCATGCTCAAGGTCAACTATGACTGGCTGGTTGCCAGTGAGTACAACGAGAGTGTCAACTACATCTTCCCGTTAGGCTTCTCGGCTGTCATCTTTGCCATTGCGGCATTCTTTGACATGGGCTACCAGTGTGCCAAGGACACCAAGCGCACCCTGCCTGCCATTGTGCTCGCCGCCATCGTGAATGTGGTACTTAATTTCTTGCTGATCAAGCCCTTGGGAGTGTTTGGCGTCATCGTTACCCAGCTGGTGACCTATCTGGTGCTCGTCATCTACCGCTGGCACGATATGAAACGCTATTTTGTGCTGAAAATAGAAAAACGCACACTGGTGCCGGTGGCAGTGATGTCGCTGTGTGCCGTTCCGTTCTATTATAACCGTTTCAAGTGGCTGGATATCATCGTGATGCTTGTCGCCTTGGCCTTGATAGCGTGGGTTGCGGGCAAGGAATTGCGCGACCTGTTGCTGTCGAAATTCACCAAATCACGCGCCGCCACAAAATAAACGGCTGTCCTTCTCGTTATATAATAGTAATAAACTATTATACCGTATGAAATCAAGATTACTGATAATGCTGATTGCCGCGGCAACGCTGCTGTCATGCCAAACCAACAAGAGTCCGCTGGGCTATTTCAATGACCTGAGCGACAAGGAAATGGGCATGCTGCCCAATCCCCAGGGTAATTATCCCATACGCATTCAACCCGATGATGAACTGGTGATTACCGTGACCTCGACGGTGCCTGAGGCTACTGCGGCCTACAACCTGCCCATGGACAACCCTGCCACGCGGGGCAACCTGCGCACGCAGACCCAGCCGCGCACTCAGACCTATATCGTTGATGACCAGGGTTATATCATGTTGCCGATATTGGGCCGCATACTGGTGGGCGGCAAGACCCTGAACGAAATCTCCAATGAAATCACAGGCATGGTGGCCCAGAATGTCAAGGACCCCTATGTCCGCGTGGATATCGTGAACTTCAGTGTCGATGTGATGGGTGAGGTGCGCGCTCCGCAGCGCGTATATTCGGGTCATCAGCAATACACCGTGCTGGATGCCCTGGCCCAGTGTGGCGACCTGACCGAGTACGGTCAGCGCGACCGCGTTTATGTCATCCGCACCGAGAACGGCAAGCGTGAGTTCCACCGCCTGAACCTGAATAGCAGCGAGGTGTTCAATTCGCCTTTCTTCTACCTGCGCCAGAATGATGTCGTCTATGTTGAGCCCAACAAGATTCGTGTCGATAATTCGAAGTATAATCAGAACAACGCATTCAAGTTGTCGGTCATCTCTACCGTGGTGAGCAGCGTGTCGGTTATCGCCTCACTCATCATTGCACTTGCCCGATAAGCTTACTGCCAACTGAAAACCGAAAACCAAAACATGGCAAAATTCAATACACCTCCCACAGCACAGCAAGAAGAACAGATCATTGACTTTGGCGCATTTGTGCGCAAGTACAAGCGCTACTGGTGGCTCTTCCTGTTGTCGCTGATTGCTTGTATGTCGCTGGCGTTCCTTTACCTGAAGTTTGCTCAGCGCATTTATAATGTCAAGTCGGTTGTCCTGGTCGCCCAGGACGATAACGGTGCCGGTGCTGGTGCCAGCCTGCTCAAGAGCATGAAACTCATGGGTCAGGGCAGCAAGGTCGATGACGAGATGATTGTATTCTCGTCGCAAGAGCTGTGCACCCAGGTCGTTAAGGAACTCAAGCTCAACCGCACCTATCTCGAAGAGAAGGCATGGTACAAGCCCGACAGGGACCATTACAACAGTTCTCCCGTCGAGGTGATTGCCCCTGAGGAGATGTTTGACACGCTGACCTCGGTATTGAAGTTCAAGATTGACCTGGACAAGGAGGGTAGGGCAAGCATCAAGGCCACCAAGGGCAAGAAAGTCATGGCCGAGTTGAAGAACGCCACACTGCCGACGACGGTCAAGACCCCCTATGGCGTGTTTGCCGTGCAGGCGACCGACCACTTCAAGACCGGCAAGCCGCGTCACATCACCGCCAGCCTGTACAGCAACCAGCTCAAGGGTGAGCAGCTCAACAGGCGCATCAAGGTCAAGCTGGCCAACAAGAAATCCAACGGTATCAACCTGAGTATTACCGAGAACAATAAGTCCCGAGGCATTGATGTCCTGAACACCCTCATGGAACTCTATAATGAGCGAGGACAGTTGGAGAAGGACGAGCAGGCGGTAAATACCGCCAAGTTCATCGATGAGCGCTTGGCGATTATCTACAAGGGACTGACGGGCAGCGAGGCCGATATCGAGGCCTACAAGCGCGCACACAAGATTGTGGACCCCGAGTTGCAGGTCAAGTCGGCTGTCGCCAAGCAGGAAATTACCGACCGCGCCATCGTCAAGTTGGAGACCAACCGGCAACTGCTGGGCATGGTCAAGGACTTTGTGAGCAACCCTGCCAACAAGCACAGCTACATCCCCTTTGAGGTGGATTCAAGTGCCGCTTCGGCATCTATCAAGGCCTATAATACCCTGTTGACTAAGCGTATGGAACTCGAGCAGTCGGCCCAGGGCGAGAACCTGGCACTCAAACAGCTCGACCAGCAGATTGATGCCATGCACGGCAATGTGCTGCAGGGCATCAACAGTTCCATCCGTGGCGTGGAGTTGCAGCTGAACAAAATACGCGGCGAGGCCAATGCCACCGCCGGTGACCTGAGCAAGGTGCCTACCGAGGAGCGTGAGGCTCGCGAGCTGCTGCGCCAGCAGGGCATCCAGAACACGCTCTACACCTTTTTGCTCGAGAAGCGTGAGGAGAATGCCCTGGTGCTGGCCGCCACCACACCCAAGGGCAAGATTGTGGACCATGCCTATGCCCAGAACACCCCCATCAGCCCCAACCGGATGATAACGCTGGCCCTGGCATTGATGGCAGGCCTGATGTTGCCGCTGTTGCTGGTATACCTCAAGGACCTGTTCACCACCAAGTTCTCCAACCAGGAGGAACTCGAGGAGATTTCCCAGGTGCCTTTCATCGGCCATATCCACCACAACCGCCACAACACCCAACTTGTGGTCAAGGAGGGCAAGACCTCGGCCATTGTCGAGTTGTTCCGCTATGTGCGCAACAACCTGCAGTTCCTGCTCAACAAGGAGGACGACAAGGTCATCCTCGTCACCAGCAGCGTCAGTGGCGAGGGCAAGTCGTTCATCAGCACCAACATCGCCTCGTCGTTTGCCCTGCTGGGCAAGCGTGTGGCCCTCGTCGGCATGGATATCCGCTCGCCCAAGTTGGCAACTATGCTTAACCTCAACGAGGTGCCCGGCGTGACTTCTTACCTGTCGCGCAGCGATGTCACCCTCGACAAGATTGCACAGCCCTGTGCCGAGGTCAAGGGCCTCGATGTGTTCGTCGGCGGTGCCATACCGCCCAACCCGTCGGAGTTGCTGCTGGGTGACCGCGTGAAGGACATGTTCCGCGAGTTGCGCGAGCAGTATGATGTCATCATCGTCGACTCGGCGCCGGTGGCTCAGGTGAGCGACAGTTTCGCCCTGGACAAGTACAGCAATGCTACCGTCTATGTGACGCGTGCCAACTACACGCGCCGCAACCTCATCAAGTTCATGAACCGCATTGCTGCCAACAAGCAGTTGAAGAACATGTGCGTTGTCTTGAACGATACCAAGCCCAGCAACGACAACACCTACGGCTATGGCATAGGTAACGACAAGGACAAAGATTGATTAATTGTGGACCAGCAGGTAGACTGACGCATGGATAGAGTACTCATAATCGTGACCCTAGGTTTTGCGCTGGTGTTCTTCATCACACGCCAGGGCACCCGCATTACCAAGGAGCGTGCCTATGAGATTCTCATTGCCATCTACACCTTCTCGTGTTGCTTTACCAGATTGTACCTGCCACTGATCAAAGGTAGTGGAGAGCCTTGTGGTACCTTCGGAACAAGCCTTGCCATCTGGCCTTTCTATCTCATGTCGTTCATCCTGATATGGATTATAGCCCATGACAAGGAATGGCGCATCCGCCGCCCCAACTTCGGGTTGTTGTTGGTCTTCACTGGCTATGCTGCCTATGCATTGCTTAATTCTAACAATATGGGGCGCATGCAGACAGTAGTCGAGGTGTTCTATCTCCTGTCGTTTGCTGTGTTCATGTATCTGTTTGCCAATAGTTTCTCGGTTAAGAATGTGGTCAATGGCTTGTTTATGGGGCTTGCTGTGACCGTAGTCTTGCACTTTTTGCTTGCTTTGCTTTATCCTGTGATGGGCTTTGAGGCGGCCATGAAACTGTTTGACAACGAGGCAGCGACGCGTAGCGATGACCGTGTGGGCGCCGTGGGAACCATGGGACACCCTAATGTGCTGGGTACCTATGCGTCATATTATTTCAATTTTTTTGTTGCTTGCTTCTTTACGGCATATAGGCGTCGTGAGAGTGCTGTCCTGGCTGGTCTGTCATTCCTGGTAATAGTTTTGAGCGCTAGCCGTAGTGCGTTGATGGCATCGGTACTGGCCTTTATCTTGATTGTGGTATGCTATGTTTACAGGCGTTATAAACTACTCAGTTTCCAAAGTTTTCTTAAAGGTATCATCCCAGTTGGTCTCCTTATAGCCCTATTATTGATGGGTCCCTTGAGTTTCCTGTTCAGTGATGTGGAAAACCTTGATGAGATGACCACATCACGTCTTATGCACTATTATTGCGGTTTCGAGATTTTCCAAGAACATCCGTTAGTAGGTGTTGGTCTGAATACCCATTTGATATATCTGGGCGAGAACAGTTCTGCCGTCATCTTTGAGCAGGTGTTTGACATGACCGACATGTGGCAGCCTGAGGAATTTATGTTTAGTAATCCCATCCACAACATCTGGATTATCCTCATCGACGAGTTGGGACTCATCGGTTTCTTGCCGGTCTTGGGATTTGTTATCTGGTATATTGCGACATTCAAGCAACGGACTCGACGATCCCGAAACCGATACTATAACATCCTGAACATTTCGGGCTTGGGCGTCGTGTGTTGCTGGCTGGTTCAGGGAAACACCGACTGGGCTCCGCTCACGCCCCAGGTGCTGACCCTCTCGCTCATGTTTGTCGCCCTGTCACTCAACCGCCACTATGCCGCCGAGGAACACCCCGAGTTTGAGTCGGTCGAGGCTGCCAAGCGCCGCCAACTGGCTGAGAGTAAAGAAGAACAAGAGGAAGAAGAGCAACCTGCAACCCTTGAACCCGCATGAGAGACCCGTCGCAGCACATATTGTTCATTGCGACCGAGTATGCGGCAGGCATGCGGCCCTATGCCGACACGATTATCCATAGCCTGTGGCAGCAGGGCGACCATGTGCTGGTCGTTGCCAAGGACGGCACGGTCAAGCATGACTTTGACGACCTGCCTGCCGACAGTGTCACTTGGGTCGACTATCCAGCCTCAAAACTGAAAAAACTGGCTTTTCGTTTCAAGCCTTCCCAATTAATACGGCAGATTGAAGAATTGGTGACCGAGCATGGCCTCCAACTCATCTATTGCCTCACGGGGGAACTGGTCCTTGCCGGCAGTTGCAAGCGACTGCAGCGTCTGGCTCCGCTACTCTACACCATCCATGATGCAGTGGGACATGATTCCAAGTTCGACGGTCCGGTCTCTTGGCTCAAGCATCATCTGCTCGTGGCATGGCCTCAAAGCCGCCTGATCAGGATGATGCGCTACCAGGTCACCAACAGCAAGCCTCAGCAGCAGTTGGTCAAGGAGCGCTATCCTTACCACAAGGTGTATTACGCCCCGTTCCCGACCCTGGTCACCGATGCCATCACCGGGGGTGATGCCCCTGTTCCCGAACTCGAAGGAGTCCCTGACGGCTACATCCTCTTCTTCGGCAACCTGCAACTGTATAAGGGTGTGCACCTGCTCTATGAAGCCTACCTGTCACATCCTGAACTGCAGGCCCATCCACTGGTCATCGCAGGCACGGGATACATCTATTTCAAGCGCCGCGAAGATGAACATGGCGTTATATTCGTCAACCGCTACATTGATGACGCGCAGTTGAGGGACCTGTTCTCCCGCGCCACCGTGGTTGTCTATCCCTATATCTCGGCGACACAGAGCGGTGTTGCCAGCATAGCCAGCTATTTCGGCAAGCCGATGGTTTTGAGCGATCTGCCTTTCTTCAAAGAGACCTGTGAAGGGTGTGCGGGAGTGGAGTTTTTCCCGAGCGGTGAAATTGAGGGGCTTGCCGATGCCATCAAGCGGTCGCTCGATGCCCCGACATCGAGCCTCGACATGTATCAACGGCAATATTCGCCTGAGGCACTGCGCGAAACCCTCAACGAAGTTATCGCCCGATTCCGTTAAACACATGTGACACAATCAAGTCTAAAACAATAAAAAGGACACAAAGATATGAAACGGATAGCACAATTCATCATGCTGATTGCCCTTGTGGTGCTCACGACATTGCCCACCCAAGCCAGGACTTTCGTTGTTGACATGAGTAGTACAAAGGGAGACCTGACCCAGTACTTGAGGGAAAAAATCAAGGTTGCCACCCGCAGCGACACCGTAGTGCTCAAAGTGGGCGGGGGAGAGTATACCATCAATGGAACCATTGAGTTCAAGTGTAATACTGTTATTAAAGGTGAGGGAAGAGATTTATCCACCATTATCTTCAACAATGGCAGCGACCGCAATGGCTTCAAGGCATTTACCGATGACACCTTCTTAATGTTTCATGGCCTACTAGAGCAATCGATTTCGGTTGACATCAGTGATGTGACATTCAGGCTTAAGGAGCACAAGGGTATCTGGTGGAACGATGCCGGCGACAAGTCCCAAGAAAAATATGCGGTCAAGATATATCATGCCCATCGGGTTAACATCCATCGGGTTAACAGCTATCTGTCCAACGCCATCATTACGAACTATGACCTGCGCATCTGCTCTAATGTAGATATCACCGACTGCATCATTTCCAACTATAACAATACCCACACGGGCGGCAATCTGTGGATTAGAGGCGAGATGCACAATATCAATGTCAAGCGCAACAAGTTTTACAAGTATGGCAACGACGAGATTATCGCTGTCTTCAGCAATATTGTCAACAATAAGGGGATTGTCAGGGGGAACGCTAACCGCACCGACATCTATATTGAGGATAATGTGATCTCTTATGGATACGACGGGAAAGACAAAGACCCCAGTATGGTTAATCACACATTATTTACCTTGCAGACTGGCAACGATGAGGGCAAGTGGGTGACCACAACGCGCAATTTCTATTTAAAAAACAATAAGTTCTTGATCAATGACGAGTGCCAGCGTTGCATCTTTGTGAGTCTAACAGAGAATGACAGGATCCAGAACATAAACTTTGCCGGTAACGAAATCGTCAACGAAGATTTGCATTCTTCCCGTCAATACTACAGGCAGGACATTGAAATCAATAACCGGGGTAAGTCTCTAGACCCTATCCATATTGTCAATAATACAGTGACCAACAAGAACCCTGTGCTCAACCCCTCAAAGACCATCGGGTACAGTTTCCTGCTCATGCAGGGCGGCAATGTTGATATGAGTGACAACAAGATTGTGAGCACTGTGACTGTTGATCCCTTCACAGGCAAGGAGGCTGGTGTGCAACTGGTGTGGTGCGGTGCCGACGGTGGTACGCTCACTATGCGTAATAATGTGTGCAAGGGTATCAAGTGCATCTCGACTGTTGGTGCTGGAGAAGGTACCAAGCATTTTACACTCAACGCTTTCAACAACTACTTTGTCGGAGACACAAGAGTATACTGCCACAAGGTTGAACGCTTGGATATTAATTTCACGGGCAACACACTTATATGTGACAATATGAATTTCTTCCTTCAGGAATTTGCGACAAAAGGAAGTGTGGTATTCAATAACAACGAAGTGAAGGTGTCCAGCGGTGATGGCCGTTTCATGACACATTGGGCAAAGACTTCGACCGATGACATGAGATTTGAGAAATTGGAAGTGAAAAATAATGTGTTCCAAGGTGTGAAGAGTGAGCAAGACATGTTTAAGAAAATGACTAATGTTAAGAAGCAATCAATCCGCTCCAATACGATCCGATGAGACTCATATGGGTATGGCAAAAGAAAGGGTTCTGCAAATAGACTACCTGAAAGGGATTTTCATCCTGTTGATGGTACTGTTCCATCTGGCACTGGTCGAGGAGACTTATCCCGTGTTGAGAAATGCTGTTTACACATTTCATATGTCGGCTTTTCTCATCATTTCAGGTTACCTTGCCCATGTGGACAAGGAACCAGAGGCCTTCGGCAAGGGACTGTTGCGCCTCGCCGTTCCTTATTTGCTGTTCGAGTCACTATATATCCTCATGCAGTACTTCTTGGGCGGCAGCCTGGGTGCACACAACGCAATCGGCAGCCTCTCGGCGACCGGTTTCGTGACCCGTGTCTTGACCCTGCCTACGGGACCCTATTGGTACCTGCACACGTTGGTTATCTGCACGGTGATTTACTGGCTCGTTTACCGCGTGTTGCGGTTGCAGGGCATCTCGGGTCTTGCTTTGTTTGGACTTGCTTTGTTTGGACTTTCGTTGGTCATCGAGGGTTTGGACTGGCACAATGTTATCTATTTTCTGATAGGTATTGCCATTTCCAGGAGCGGAAAGTCGTTGCTGTCAGTCATCACTCCGTCATTTCTGGCAGCATTGCCGCTTATCATTCTGTTTTGGTTTCCCGAGAACTTCAACAGTGGCTCATTGGCTGGTATAGCCATTACAGTGCTGGTTATCAGTCTACTATTGGCAATCTACCCTTATTGCGTGAATCCCCTGCGTTCTCTTTTGTGCTATGTGGGGCGTAACTCACTAGCTATCGTTGTGTTTTCACCTGTCTTCACGATTCTCACCAAACAGATCTCTCCACTGTTTTCATTTGACCATACGGCCATCTGTTTCGCTCTTGTGTCGCTTACCTTTGTAGTAACCTGCTGCTTAGTCAGCGCTTGGCTCGTCGACAAGTTGAGGCTCAGTAGGTTTATCTTTATGAGACAAGATTTTTATAGCAGTCTAAAATCATGAAGGTTCTTATCATCAACTGCATCCTCTCGACGGCCGAGAAAGGCGTCATCACTCCCAAGAAATCCATTTGGGACTGTATGATCAGTACCTTTGCGCGGGGTTTTATTGAATTAGGGCACAAAGTCACCATTCTCGCCTCACAGGAATTCAAGCCGACAGAAACCGAGGAACTGCCATTTGATGTCATCTATTTCCCGTCACGGCTGCCGCAGGTGTTCAAACCCAGTTTGTTGCCCTGGCCACGGGGTATGCGTGGGTGGTTGAAGTCTCATGCTGCCGATTATGACCTGGTGATTGCCAGCGAGTCGTTCCAGATTTCCAGCTTGATTGCCGCGAGGGTTTGTGGCCCTAAATTGCTCATCTGGCAGGAAATGGTTCGCCATCAGCGTCTGTTGTTCAAGCTGCCCTCCAAGGTCTGGCACAATGTCGTGTTTCCCATGTTTATGCGCGATGTGACCATCGTGCCGCGCAGTGAGCCCGCCAAGCGTTTCATGAGTCGATACAGCCACCATGTGAGCGATGTGATTGTCGATCATGGCACCGATGCATCAGTGCTCTACCCCAGCGACCATCGAGAGAAAGCCTTCATCGTCATCGCTCGACTGGTTCCTGGCAAGAATGTGGACCGCATCATCACCAAATTTTCACGACTCATTGCCCAGAAGCCATATACTGACTACCGCCTGGACATCATTGGCGACGGCGACCAAATGACCAAACTCAATAGCCTTGTAGCATCGATGGATATTGAGGACCATGTCGTTTTCCATGGTTTCCTGAGCCATGAAGAACTCGCTGCACCGTTAAGGCATTCGTTGGCCTTGCTTGTCGATACCAGCAATGACTTGAACATGCTTACCACAGTCGAAGCCATCACCAGCGGCACTCCCGTGGTGACCAACACGGTACCTTCGACGGCCTCGTTTATTGCGGCTAACGGCTTGGGTATTGCCCGTGACGACTGGGACGAGACCGACCTGATAAAAGTGATTGAAAACTATGACAAGATGCACGAAGCCTGTGTCAAGGCCGGCCAAGAACTGACCAATGTGGCCTGTGCCCGTAAGATGATTGCTATCGCACAATAGAGAAAGGAATCTAACACAATGAAACAATTACTCAGCGCAATCCTACTGCTTCTCGGCACGCAACTGGCGGCCTATGCCCAGGGCGGTCTGCGGCCGCGTGGTGATGTGAACTGTGACTGGGAGGTGACCATTGCCGATATCAACACGCTGGTCGACTCGGTCATGTCGGGGGCGCAATACCACATGTTCTACAGTTATGCCGCCGACATCAACGGTGACCAGGAAATCAACATCGCCGACATTAACCTCCTCGTGGATGCCGTCCTCGGGCACGAACTGCCGCCCATGCCGTCGTTCTCGGGCACCATGCCTGTGATGTATATCAACACCGAGGGGTACCAGAACATCGACAGCAAGGACGTGTATCTGCATGCCGACTGGTGGCTTGACAACATGGGAATCGAGGGCATTGAATCCTTCGGGTCGGCCGAGCATCCCTTGGGGATGCAAATCAAGGGCCGTGGCAATTATACCTGGACGGTGAGAAAAAAGCCGTTCCGTATCAAACTCGACGAGAAACAGCCCTTGCTGGGGATGGACAGCAACCGTCACTTCTGCCTGCTGGCGCATGCCGATGATAAATACGCCAAACTCAAGAATGCCATGGGCTTTGAGTTGAGCCGTCGCATCGGGCTTGCCTACACACCCGAGCAGAAACCCGTTGAGGTCGTTCTCAACGGCCAGTACATCGGTCTGTATTTCCTTGCCGAGAAGATTCGCGTGGGCACGCACCGCGTTAACATCGAGGAGCAAAACGATGAAGAGACCGACTCGGTCAATATCACGGGCGGCTGGCTGCTTGAGATAGATAACAACAAGAACGAGAACACCATCTACATCAATGAGCGTAACGGTGGGCTGCAATGGTTTGACTGGCTGTGGATCACGCCGCACTCGCCCGAAGTGCTGTCGGCCGAGCAGCATCAATACATCCATCAGTTCCTGGAAAAAACCAACGCGGCGATTTATACCAAGAACAAAGTCAGCACCGAGTGGGAACGCTACATCGATATCGATTCCCTGGCTTGTTTCTATATTGTGGGCGAAATTCTGGATGATACCGAATATTTCTCAGGCAGTTGCTACATGTACAAGCACAGGGGGGATAATGAAAAACTGATTTTCGGGCCGGTGTGGGACTTTGGCAATGCCTTCCAGAGAAAGATTTATACCGGAGTGGCTGACTTTGACTACTTCTTCTATCAGCAACCCACCTATTTCCATTCACACTGGATTGAGGAAATCGCCAAGTTCCCGCATTTCCAAATTGTCGTCAGGCGGCACTGGCGCGAGTTTTATGCTTCCGGTTTCAATGGCTTGGACATCGACCGGTTTGTTAACGACCATGTCGAGGCCATCCGTCAAGCCTATGCCGCCAATGCCATCCGCTGGTCAGGAACGGGTGTGATTGACTGGGAGGCCCACCAGTTTAAACAGTACATGAAAAGCAAGATAGACTGGCTGCAATCCCAATGGGGAATGCCGGATATTGTTGACCCTGAAGGGCCAGAAGACGAAGTGCTTCCAAAGTAAAGGTCAGTTGGGGAAGAGTTGCTGGCGGGTTGCCGCGGCGATGGTTTTCCAGTCGTATTTCTCGAGGTCGTAATGCTGCGGCTCGGCGGGGGCGTCGAGCAGGCGGGTGAGCGCTGTGCACAGGGCGTCGACGTCCTGCACGGCGAAATAACTCTGCTCGGGCAGGTTGACCTGGCGTGTGCCGGGGATGTCGCTGCACACGATGGGCAGGCCGTAGGCCATCGCCTCGAGCATCACCATCGGGAAACCCTCGTTGACCGACGGCAGGACAAAGCAACGGGCATGGCTGTAGAGCTGGCGCAAGTCCTCGCCTGTGGTGAATCCCGTGAAAACCACTTTCTTGCCGGTATCCAGTTTTTCCAGTTGTTGACGGTATGAACTGTCGTGGTCGCTGGCACCCGCGATAACCACCTGAGTGACCTGCGGCAGGCGGTTAGCGGCCTCGACGAGATATTCCAGGCCTTTCTCGGGTGTGAGGCGTCCCACGGCGAGCAGGTACTCGCCCCGGTTGATGCCGTGCTTGTCAAGGAACGATGTCGAGTCGCTACGGGTCACGGCGTCGATGCCGTTAGGGATAAAGACGCTCTTGTCGAGGGCTCCGCACTTTTCCATCTGGTACTTGTTGACGAAGATGACGCGGTTGCTGCAGTGGAGAGAGATTTTCTCGCACTGTCGCAGCAGCCAGCGCGCGGGGGCGTTCCACTTGCTGTGCTCGTAGTTGGGGCTGTGGTAGGTCAGCACCACGGGCAGACCCATTAGGCGAATGAGCGGCGCAAACATGCCCGGCCCGATGTTGTGGATGTGCACCACATCGGGGCGGTGAAACATGATGTGCATTACGCTCAAGAGCGTGTGCCACACGGCCTCGAAACCCTTGATGCGGGTCGAGGGCAAGTCGATGTATTCGATGTTAGGGAACGATTGCGACGACTGCTCTGTGAGGTAGGCGCGGCGGCGGTAGAGGCGCACCTTCACATCGTCCATGTGAGTATAAAGGTGGTAACTGTGAGCCTCAACGCCCCCCTGGATGCCAGGGAAGCCGCGCGTCCCGATCACCGCTACCGTTTTCATCTTTTTCTTGAATATCTAGTTGTTCTAGATGCTCTAGAATATCTAGAAGTCTAACTCCTAACTCCTAATTTCTAACTCCTAATTCCTAACTGAATCAGTCCCAGCACAGGTTTTGGCCCTTGCGGATGCGCCACTTGTTCTTGAGAATCCACTTGATGGGCACCCAGGGGCGGCGCACCATGTCGTGGCGCTCGGTGACGATGAAGGTGCAGTTGCGCTTGCAGTTGCGCACCTTCTCCATGGCCTCGCGGGCCTTGTCGCTGTTCATGATGTTCTCGAAGGAGTCTTCCTTGATGTTGCCCATCACCCATTCCTCACCGCTGCCGTTGCAGGGGGTGACATTGCCCCACGGGTCGATGAAGAAGAAGTCGCTCAGCGCGCCACAGGGCGGACGGTACTCGTCGGTGTCGCCACGCAGGCGGCGGTGAATCGAGCGGTTGAAGTAGGCGCGGCCATAGTCCTTCAGGCGGTCCTTGAAGTGGCGGCGCTTGCTGGTGAGCAGGGCCTTGACGAAGAGTTCGTGCTGGCGCAGGGCCTCCTCGCTCTCAATCTGGTTGTCCTCCTTGTGGAAGTACCACGAGTTGTGGACGGCGCTGTTGCCCAGTTCCACATCCAGGGCCACGCACAGGTCGTAGAGGTGCAGCAGGTCCTTGTAGTTGTCGGGCGAGATGACGACCGAGAAGCCGATGTTCTTGCACTTGGTCTTCTTCAACTCGAGCATGGTGCGCAGGGCATGGTCAAAGCCGTCCTTGATGCCGCGCTTGGTGTCGTTGATCTTGGGCAGACCCTCGACACTGACGCGGATAAGGATGTTGGGATATTTGTTGGCGAGTTCAACGATTTTCTCGGTGTTGTAACCGTTGGTGCTCAGTTCCAGCAGACGGGATTTGGGATAGAGGATTTCAAAGATGCGGTCGATGTCCTTGCGCAATGTCGGCTCACCGCCCGTGATGTTGATGCGCAACCCCGCGGGCAGTTTCTCATAGTAGGAGGAGTCTATTTCTTCGTTAGGGTTGGTCTGGAACTTCCAGATATTGCACATGTTACACTGCGCATTGCACCTGAAAGTGGTGATCAGACTTCCCTGAATCACATTCTTCATCGCTATCGTCAATAAGACTTATTACATCTATTTAACAATAGATGTGGCAAAATATTGTGCAAAGGTAATAAAAAATGTTACGCGGGGGACTGTTAAATGCGATAAATGTCGTTGGTCAGCACCTGCAGGTGTGCTTCGGGGCTGAAGCGTTTGAGCGCCTTGGCTGCAATCCCGCTGTGGTCCCACTCGCGCGACATCGCCGTGGTGATGGCTGTCGAGAGCGCCTCCTTGTCGAATGGCTGGAAGATGATACCGTTGCTGTTGTCGATGAGTTCGGGAATGCCACCGATTTGCGACCCGGCAACTGGCGTGCCGGCACACAGCGACTCGACGACGCTCAACGGGTTGTTCTCGTACCACTGTGACGGGGTCACACTCAGCCGCGCGCCGGCGAGCAGATTGGCCACTTGCACAGCATCAATCATGCCCAGGAACTCGATGTTGGAGCAGTCGGCATACTTGATGCGCATGGCGGACTCCAGCGGACCGCCGCCTGCCACCTTGAGCCGGTAGGGGAGGCGGGAGGCTACCTCGAGCAGGTCCTCGATGCCCTTCTCGGGCGAAAGGCGACCCACAAAGCAGTAATAATCCTCTCGCGTGGTGTTGCCGCCTCCAGATTGGTATCGCTCATACTTGACTGGGTCGAGAAAGTTGTTGAGCACTACCATTTTATTGGGGTCAAAACCGCCCTTTTCCATCATCTGGGCCATGAACTGGCTAGGGCAGATGAAGAGGTCGGTATTCTGTTTGAGCACATTGCGGTTCCACTTGATGGACTCGAACCTGGCTACGAAACTGGCAGCCAGCGAGCCTTTCATGCAGCGATGGGCGATGACACCCTGGGTGTTGCCAGTGATGCACTGCTCGCAGGGCTTGCCGTCCAGCAGGCAGTCGTAGCGCGGGCACAGCAGTTTGTAGTCGTGCAGCGTCCACACCACGCGGATGCCGCGCTTGTGGGCCAACAGGCCAACCACGGGTGAGAGGTAACTGTGGATGTTGTGCAGGTGCACCACATCGGGCTTGTAGTCGTCGAGCACGGCCTGGAAGTTCTGCACCACATCCCTGTCTAAGCCCAGCGTGCGCCTTAGGGCACGCAGTTTGTCACCCGGGCTGCCGCCAAAGTTCACCTCGCTGGCAAAGTGGTCCTGATAACGGGCGGGCAGATTGTCGGGGTAGCGCATGGCAAACACTTCGGCCTCGATGCCGTTGCCACGCAGCAACGACTGGGTGTTGAGGACGACGATGCAGTCGCCCCCACGGGGATAGTAGAACTTATTGACCAGCAGGACACGCATTATCGGTTAGGAGTTAGGGGTTAGGTGTTAGGAGTTAAAAACGCTAACCGCTAAATCAAACATTGAAGCGGAACACGACGATGTCGCCGTCCTGCATGACATACTCCTTGCCCTCGATGTGCAGTTTGCCGGCTTCCTTGACGGCGGCCTCGCTGCCGTAGTGGATGTAGTCGTCATACTTGATGATCTCGGCACGGATGAAACCGCGCTCAAAGTCGCTGTGGATGACACCGGCACACTGCGGCGCCTTGCTGCCGCGGCGGTAGGTCCATGCCCTCACCTCCTTGGGGCCCGCCGTGAGGAATGTCTCGAGGTTCAGCAGGGCGTATGCCGACTTGATGATGCGGTTCACGCCGCTCTCCTCCAACCCGATTTCGGCCAGGAACATCTGGCGCTCCTCGTAGTCCTCGAGTTCGGCGATTTCGCTCTCGGTCTGTGCTGCCACCACCAGGATTTGGGCATCCTCGTCCTTGACGGCCTCGCGCACGGCGTCGACATAGGCGTTGCCGTTGACGACGCTCTTGTCGTCCACATTGCAGACATACATCACCGGCTTGTTGGTGAGCAGGAACAGCTCGTGGGCAATCTTCTCCTCGTCCTTGTTGAGCAGTTCCACGGTGCGTGCGCTGCGTCCCTGCTCCAGGGCCTCCTTGTAGCGCTTGAGCACCTCGTACTGCACCTTGGCCTCACGGTCGCCGCCGGTCTGGGCCTGTTTCTGCACGCGGTTGATGCGGCTCTCGATGGTTTCGAGGTCGCGCATCTGCAGTTCCAGGTCGATGACCTCCTTGTCGCGCACGGGGTCGATAGTGCCGTCAACATGGGTCACATTGTCGTCGTCGAAGCAACGCAGCACATGGATGATGGCATCGGTCTCACGGATGTTGCCCAGGAACTTGTTGCCTAGGCCCTCGCCTCGGCTGGCACCCTTGACCAGGCCCGCGATATCGACAATCTCGACCGTGGTGGGCACGATGCGTGCCGGGTTGACCAATTTGGCAAGTTCGTTAAGGCGTTCATCGGGCACTGTGATGACACCCACATTGGGCTCGATGGTGCAGAAGGGGAAGTTGGCCGACTGCGCTTTGGCATTCGACAGGCAGTTGAACAGGGTCGATTTACCCACATTGGGCAGACCCACGATACCACATTGTAATGACATAGCTATATCTCGTTTTTGTTGTTTTCGGGTTGCAAAGGTACACTTTTCCCGTTACAACGCAAATAATATAAGGTACTGAAATGGGATGAGAGAAACACTTTTTTGCATTTTGAGCAATAAGGGAGGGAAAACTGCGTTATTAAGGGTAAATGGACCTGACTAAGCTGAAACATATTGCATTGACAGTGCTGCTGGTTCTGGGGTGCGCCGTGGCGCATGCCCAGGATAATGACATGATTCTGAACCGCCCCTATGCCGACACCAAGCCGTTGCACTTCGGCTTCTCGGTGGGCATGAATTTCCAGAATCTGGCGATTACCAACAACGGCTTTGTCACCGATGACGGCGAGGAGTGGTATGCCGATGTGCCCTCTCATTCGCCGGGTTTCAGTGTGAATGTGCTGGCAGACTACCGCATTGCCGAGCACTTCAACCTGAGGGTGTCGCCGGGCCTGTACTTCGGCAATAAGGTAGTGCGCTTTCTTAACCATGAGGGCAACCCCGAGTGGGTGGAGCAGTCGCACTACAAGCAGAGCCAGAATGTGAAGTCGACCTACATCGTCGTGCCTGTGGACCTGAAGATGAGTGCCAAGCGCTATCACAACATGCGTCCCTATTTCACTGCCGGAGCGATGTATGCCTGTGACCTGGCCAAGGACCGCAGCGAGCAGCTCAAGCTCAAGAACAGCGATGTGATGCTCACCGTGGGCATGGGGTGCGACTTCTACATGCCGTTCTTCAAGCTGTGTCCCGAGGTGAAGTTCTGTTTCGGCTTGAACAACCTGCTTGACCGCAACCGTCCCGACCTGCAGGACAACCCTGAGGTGATGCGTTTCACCCAGAGCGTGAGCAAGATCAAGAGCAACATGGTGGTGGTCACATTCTTCTTTGAGTAAAACGAACGACGAGAATTCATGAAATTGAGTTCACTAGACATAAGACGCTTGCTGGTCACGATGGCATTGCTTGCCACCGTGACGCTTGGTGCATTGGCCCAGGCCGATGCCGCCTTCTCCCACGCATGGGTGGCCAAGAACTACTACAACCCTGCCGCTGCGGGAGAGTATAACGCCATCCACCTGACGCTGGGAAGCCGCATGCAATGGGTGGATTTCAGGAACGCGCCGATGACCTTTTACATTACCGCCGACATGCCTTACAAACTGATGCGACAACGCTTCGGCGTGGGCGTGAAAGCCGAGTTTGAGCGAATCGGTTTGTACACCAACACGCGCATCGGCGCTCAAGTCGCCTACAAGCGTGAGCTGGCCAAGAACACCTATCTGAGTGTGGGTGTCCAGCCCGGCATTTTCTCCCAGACCTTCCGTGGCCACGAAGCTCATGCGCCCGATGCCGATGAAGAGAGCAGCGTCGATGATGCTATCCCCAAAAATGATGTTTCGGGAACGGCGTTTGATGCCAATGTGGGCGTGTATTTCTCCACCCCCAGAATATGGGCAGGCGTCGCCGTGACCCATGTCACCGCGCCCAGCATCGAACTGAAAGCGTCGCGTGAAGCGCCCGATATCTATGAGTTCAAACTGGACAGGGGGTATTATTTTACTGCCGGCGGCAATATTCCCATCAAAAATTCGTTATTTGAAATACAACCCTCGGGTATGTTTGCCATGTACCAAAAGGCATGGACGGCCCAGGTGGCAACGATGTTGCGCTACAACCGCATGCTCAACATCGGCGTCGGCTATCGCCACAACGACGCCGTGACTGCCTTTATCGGGGTGAACCTCAAGGACGCCTACATCGGGTATTCCTATGACTACCCCGTGTCGGCCATCAGCAAGGCCACCTTCGGCAGCCACGAGGTGTTTGTCACCTATAATGTGAAGCTCGAGAACAAGGAGAAAAACAAGAACAAACAAAAAAGCGTACGCTTAATGTAGCAGATATGAAGAAACTATTTTTGATACTGTTGGTCGCCGTGGTGACCGTGTCGTGTGGCTCGATGCGCAAGGGCGGCACCTCTGGCGGTGAAGTGACCGGCGTGGGAGCACCCGTGTTTAACGAGACCACCCCTTATGGCATGGTGCTTGTTGATGTGGGCTCGATGCGTGAGGGACCCAATGAGCGAGACTCGGTTTGGGGTATCGACTCGACAGCCCACGGCGTGTCGGTAGACGCCTTCTGGATGGATGAGATGGAAGTGAGCAATGCCAAGTACAAGCAGTTTGTTTACTGGGTGCGCGACTCCATCATCCGTGAGCGCCTGGCCGATCCCGCCTATGGCGGCAACGAGGAGTTCAAGATTGAGGAGGACAAGGAAGGCAACCCCGTGACCCCGCATCTGGACTGGAGCAAATCCATCCCCTGGAAGAACCCCAGCGAGGATGAGGAGCGCGCCATCGAGAGCGTGTACCGCATCAATCCCATCACCGGAGTCAAGGAACTTGACGCCGCGCAGATGAATTACCGCTACGAGGTGTATAACCTGACCGAGGCTGCCAAGCGCAAGCATCGCTTTGATGCCACGCGCCGTGATTACAACACTGACCACGAGGTGGACTTTACGGCTCCCACCATCAGCAAGGATACCGCCTTTATCGACGATGACGGCCGCATCATCCGCCAGACCATCACGCGCCCGTTGCAGAGCGACTACGACTTCCTGAACACCTACATTGTCAACATTTACCCCGACACCACATGCTGGGTCAACGACTTTGAGAACGCTTATCAGGAACCCTATGTGCGCATGTATTTCGCCAACGGCAACTACAATAACTATCCCGTCGTGGGTGTGAGCTGGGAGCAGGCCAACGCCTTCTGCCACTGGCGCACCGAGTTCCTCAAGAAGTCGCTAGGCGACCAGGGCATCTATGTCGAGCCCTTCCGTCTGCCCACCGAGGCCGAGTGGGAGTTCGCTGCCCGTGCCGGCCAGAACAAGAACAAGTACCCGTGGGAGGGCGATCTGCCCCTGACGGTCGACGAGGGCTGCTTCTATGCCAACTTCAAGCCCGACGAGGGCAACTATGTCAAGGACGGATACATCATCTCAGCTCCCGTGGGCACCTATGAGCCCAACGACTACGGCCTGTATGACATGGCCGGTAATGTGAGCGAGTGGACCTCGACCGCCTACACCGAGAGCATCGACCGCATGACCGACGATATCAACCCCGAGTATCGCTACTATGTGGCCCAGGAGGATCCCTACAAGATGTCCCGCAAGATTGTGCGTGGCGGCTCCTGGAAGGATGTCGTGCACAACATCCGCGCCGACCTGCGCATGTGGGAGTACCAGAACGAGCAGCGCAGCTACATCGGTTTCCGCTGCGTGCGCTCCAAGGTGGGCCTCGTCAAGGGCCGTCGCAAGAACTGCTGCAAGGATTGACGCCTGACCATCCACAAGAGAAAAACAATCATCACACTCATTATTTTATAGATTAAGCAACAATGGGTAAAATCAAGAGATATAAAAAGAAAGCAGGCCGTTTCCTGAAGAGTGACAGCGGTCAGCGGTTTTTCAACTTTGCCTACAGTATCGGTGCTGCCATCGTCATCTTGGGTGCCTTGTTCAAGATTCTGCACATGCCGCTGGGTAACCTGCTGCTTACTGTCGGTATGGGTACCGAGGTCTTGATGTTCGTGCTCACGGCATTTGACAAGCCCGAGAAGGAATACCACTGGGAAGAGGTCTTCCCCGTGCTGGCAAGCCAGGACCCTGAGGACCGTCCCGACTTCAACACCGGCGGCGGTATCTTCATCGGCGGCTCCGGCAGCGGTGAGGGCTATGAAGGCGGTGAGGTCAATGTGAGCGTTGCCGAGGCCAAGGGCGCCGTGGGGCTGCCCCAGGGCGTGAACCTGAGCGAGGAGGATACCCTGTCGCTGAGCGAGAGCATTGCCAAGATGGCCGCTGCCAGCGACCAACTATCGCGCATGGCCGAGCTGACCGATGCCACCCAGCAATACCTGACCCAGATGGCCGGAATCAGCGAGCAGATGCAGAAACTGCAGGCCACCACGACCGCGCTTAACGAGGTGAGCGAGACCCTGCTGGGCAGCTACCGTGCCATCACCGACAACAGCCAGAACATCACCGAGAGCTCTACGGGCTATGTGGACCAGATGCAGGCTCTGAACCAGAACATCAGCGGCCTGAACACCATCTACGAGATCCAGCTCAAGAGCATCTCCTCGCAGCTTGACAACATCGACCGCGTGAACCGCGGCCTCAAGGACATCCGCGACATGTATGAGAAGAGTGCCGCCGAGAGTGCCCACTACTGCGACGAGACCGAGAAGATGGCCCGCTACATGAAGCAGTTGAACAGCGTCTACGAGAAGATGATCAAGGCGATGACCGTCAACATGTACCGGCCCATGCCCGGCATGCCCGGTATCGAGCCCGACAATACCGACCAGGACGCTTAATCCCCGTCCCCCCCCCGTGAGATTTCAACAGTATCGACATCAATCCTATTCTAACCGATAGAGAGAAACTTATAGATGGCAACCTCAAAAAATAAGAGCGTCAACCGCATGTCGCCGCGAGAGAAGATGATTAACCTCATGTACATCGTCTTGACGGCCATGCTTGCCCTGAATGTGTCGAGCGATGTGCTCAACGGCTTCAGTCAGGTGCAGGACGGTCTGACCAGGTCCAACCGTACCATCACGGCGCGTAACCAAGCCCTCTATGCCCAGCTCCAGGCCTTCAATGAGAAGAACCCCGAGAAGGGCAAGATATGGCTTGACAAGGCTACCCAGGTGGTGAATGAGACCGACAAGCTCTACAACTATATCGACACGCTGAAACTGCAAATCGTGACTCTCGCCGACGGTGAGGGTGCCGATGTGGACAACATCCGTAGCCGCGACAATACCGAGGCCGCCAGCGTCATCATGCTTGGTGCCAAGGGCGGCAAGGGCAAGACCCTGCGCACGCGCATTGACCAGTACCGCCAGTTCGTCACCTCCTTCCTTGAGGATCCCGAGAAACGCAAGAACCTGGAGGCTGCGCTCTCGACAGCGCCGCCCAAGACCGCTGGCGTGGAACTCGACCAGAAGAAGACATGGGAAGAGACCATGTTTGACAATATGCCCTGTATTGCCGCAGTCACGCTGCTCACCAAGCTGCAGAACGATGTGCGCTATGCCGAGGGTGAGGTCCTCAACCAGATGCTGACCAATATCGACCTGGGCGACCTGCGCGTGAACCTGGTGAACGCGTTTGTCGTCCCCGACTCGCGCATCGTGATGAGGGGCACCAAGTACAGCGCCCAAATCGTTCTCGCCGCCATCGACACCACCCAGCGACCCACCGTCTATATCAACGGTGGCCGTCTGGCCAACAACAATGGCATCTACGAGGTGGGTACGAGCAAAGCAGGCACCTATGACTACTCGGGCTGGATCGAAGTGCTCGGCCGCGACGGGTCCATCACGCGTCGCGACTTCAAGTCGAGCTATACCGTCATCGACCCGCTGGCCACCATCAGCGCCACGATGATGAATGTCCTGTATGCGGGTATTAACAACCCCATCAGCATCGCTGTGCCCGGTGTGCCCGAGGGCAGCATCAGCGCCACGATGACCAACGGCACGCTCACCAAGAGCGGTGACGGCTGGATTGCCCATCCCAGCAAGGTCGGCGCCGAGTGCGTCATCTCGGTGACCGCCGAGATGGACGGCCAGCGCACCAATGTGGGCAGCACCACCTTCAGGGTGCGCAAACTGCCCGACCCGACGCCCTTCATCACCTACAAGGACGCCAACGGACAGACCAACCGTTACAAGGGCGGAAAGCCTTTCTCCAAGGCTCTGCTCATGGCTGCTCCTGGCCTGGACGCCGCCATCGATGACGAGATTCTCAACATCGACTACAAGGTGGTGTCGTTTGAGACGGTATTCTTTGACTCGATGGGCAACGCTATGCCCGAGATGAGTAACGGCTCACAGTTCTCGGAGCGACAGAAGGCCAAGATGCGCAGCCTGCAGCATGGCAAGCGCTTCTATATCTCGCATGTCAAGGCCACCGGCCCCGACGGCATCACCCGCGACATCTCGCCCATCGAGGTCATCGTCAACTAATCTTAATGTAACAACAATTCAATAACGAGAATATGAAAACTCTGAGATTGATTATCGCCCTACTGCTCGTGGGCTTTGCACTGGGAGTGAATGCCCAGGTGACCAAGCGTGATGCCAACACCCGCGGCAGGGATAAGGACAAGAAGGAAGGCAATGCCGCCATCACCGACAGGCAGCAGTCATTCTACGAGGTAAGGGAGCCCAGCGATGCCGACCTGCAGTGGATGAAGGTCATCTACCGCTCCATCGACCTCACGCAGGGAAAGAACCCCGCGCTCTACTATCCCGAACTGCCCAATGCCGACGGCGAGAACCTGTTCTTCATCATCATGCGCCTGCTGGCCAACAACAGAATCTCGGCCTATGAGTATCTTGACGGGCGGGAAATGTTCACCGACGAGTTCAAAATCAATGTGGGTGAGATGCTTGACCGATTCCACATCTATTATACCGAGGCCAAGGGCAGCACCGCCAAGAATCCCCTCTACGAGTTTGAGAACGCCGACATCCCCAGCAACGAGGTGCTCAGTTACTACATTATCGAGAAGTGGGAATTTGACACCCGCAGCAACCAGATGAAGGCCCGCGTCGAGGCGCTCTGCCCCGTGCTGCACCGTATGGACGAGTGGGGTGGGGAGGCCGTCAAGTACCCCATGTTCTGGGTACTGCTCAACGACATCCGCCCCTACATGGCACAGCAGTATGTCTTCACCGACGATGACAACAACCTGGCACGATACAGCATCGACGACTTCTTCAAGCTGAACATGTACAGCGGCGAGATCTATAAGACCAAGAACCTGCGCAACCTGTCGTTGCGCCAGATGTTCCCCGAGGACGAAGCCTACAAGCACGCCCAGGACAGCATCGAGCAGCGCCTGCGCAGTTTCAACCAGGACCTGTGGGTTCCCCCTCTGGAGGTGCTGCAGGCCCGTGCCGAGGCCGAGGAAAAAGCCCGCGAAGAGGCCGAGGGTGAACTCGCCGAGGGCGAGGAAGGTGCCGAGCAGGTTGAAGGCGATGCCGCCGGCGACGGTGACGGCGAGAAGGTAACCCGCACCACCAAGCGCGGCAGCAAGTCGTCCAGCAAGTCCTCGGACAAGAAGTCGTCCAAGGCCAAAGCCAAGGAGAAAAAGACCAAGATCAAGGAGCGGAAGCCCAAGTCGAGCACCCAGACCGTCAACACCGGCGTGCGCTCGGTGCGCAACCGCAAGAAATGATAAATCAGGTTTTTCATAATCTGGATTAAGAAGTTAGTAAATCAAGCATCGCACGGACTGCAGAATGGCCCGTGCGATGTTGTTGTAACTATTCAGCCCAAACTCCCGTCACCATCTTTCACGCTAAGTCGCGAAGACGCTAAGTTTTTTTTGATTTTCAGAGAATTATCATAGTCAACACAGGGAAGCGTTTTGATAGATTGAGGCATTTCATATCGTCTGGCATATCATCAATAAATCACTTAACATATTTAATAGACACTCTTAGCGACTTAGCGCCATAGCGTGAGTAAAATGGCTGAATAGTTAGATGTTTTTTGGGAACTGTTAAAAAAAATATCTACCCAAAATCTTGTCCGTGGAGGATTTTATGTGTAACTTTGCCGCGCTTTAAAACGAAAGGAGGTTGGTTAACCTATCCTAAGATATTGACAATCAATACATATCACCCGATTTTGCATCGCTCGGCATGTGGCTCGCCAGCGATGCGGTATTACTATCGAGCCGCTAAACGATAAAGAAATTTAAAATTTACAAACAAACAATACAATTAAAACAAAGCAAACTCATTATGATTATTGTTCCCGTTAAGGAAGGCGACAACATAGAACGCGCCCTCAAGAAATTCAAGCGTAAAACCGAAAAGACCGGTATCATTAAAGAACTGCGCAGCCGTCAGGCTTTTGAGAAACCTTCGGTAATCAACCGCAAGAAGATGATGAAGGCCGAGTATGTGCAGCAGTTGCGCACTCGTGAGGAGTGATTGCTCACCGGTTGATATCATAAGCTTATTTAGTGTCAGAAACTGTCGAAATGATGGTTTCTGACATTTTTTTGGCCTAAAATTTGCAATTGATAAAAATAGTTGCTAACTTTAGCACCGCTAAGCAGCCCGTCGGGCGCCATGCCGCCAGAGCTGCTGAGTGTCACATCGAATTGTATGCCTATGACCGCTATTGTCGAACGCTTCCTGCAATACCTGCGCTATGAGCGCAACCTGTCCCGGAGGACGGTGGACCTGTACCGCCGCAATCTGGCACAATGGCAGGAGTACATGACAAAAGGCTCGCTGGAGCCTGATTTGACGACGGTCACTGCCAACGACATCCGCGCGTGGCTCATCGAGCGCTCTGCCATGGGCGACTGCCCCGGCACCCTGCGCCACAAGGTGCAGTCCATCAGGTCGCTGTACCGCTACCTGTTGCGACGAGGCGAGGCGAAGTCTAATCCTGCGGCGCAGGTCGAGCTTGCCAAGATGCCTAAACCACTGCCAAAATTTGTTAGAGAAAAAACCGTCGATGCCATCCTTGATGCCGGCATCGACCAGGACGACTTCACCCAGGTGAGGGACCGGCTCATCGTGATGCTTTTCTACGAGACGGGCATCCGGTTGAGTGAGCTCATCGGGCTGCAGGATGCTGCCGTTGATCAGGACAAGCACGAGCTCAAGGTGCATGGCAAGCGCGACAAGGACCGCATCGTCCCCTTCGGTGGCGAGCTGTCGCAGCTCATCGGCCGTTACCGCACGCTGCGTGCCGCCCTCAGTCCCGAGTGCGGCAACCTGCTGGTCACCGTCAAGGGCAAGCCCCTGTATGCCTCGCTTGTCTACCGTGTCGTGCATGACTCGCTGGCTGGTGCGGGAGGAACGGGCAAACTCAGCCCGCATGTGCTGCGGCACACCTTTGCCAGCGTGATGCTCAACAATGGTGCCGAGCTCAATAGCGTCAAGGAGCTGCTCGGTCACGAGAGCCTGGCGGCCACCCAGGTCTACACCCATGTGACACTAAGTGAACTACAACACAATTATGAACTCGCCCATCCCAGGGCACTTAAAAAAGGAGGTTATTATGGAAATTAAAATCAATGCCATCCACTTTGATGCAACCGAGAAACTCAACGACTTCATCAACAAGAAAGTCGAAAAACTGGGTAAGTACAACGAGGAGATTTCTAACGCAGAGGTGATTCTCAAGGTAGTGAAACCCGAGAC
>Ga0310695_10002624_pt1 | contig 37420 bp, 51 predicted proteins | sample RumenRJG_04DNA_FD_203882 | JGI IMG/M metagenome (GOLD analysis project Ga0310695, IMG submission 203882) | Bovine rumen microbial communities from Lethbridge, Alberta, Canada - RJG_04 (v2) (version 2) | ecosystem: Host-associated > Mammals > Digestive system > Stomach > Rumen | place: Canada...
CTATTAACAAGCTATTAACAACAAGAGAAAGAAATAAAGAATATAAAGAAGTTAATAATAAAAGAGAGTATAAGAGAAAACTTGGTGAGTTTTCTCACGTACACCTTTTGCAGAAAGATATAGATAAACTTGTTGAAGAGTTAGGAACAGATAAATTTGAAGCTGTGATTAAGAAGTTAGATGAATATATAGAGCAGACAGGCAAGTCTTATAAAAATCATTTGCTTGTAATACGCAAATGGGTAATCAAAGCAGTTGAGGAAGATGAAAACCGGCAGGCTGAAAGTAATAAAAAGAGATATGAAACCGGCAGAGGTACAAGCAGCAATAATCAGTTTAATAATTTTACCCAGAGAAAATATGATTATGACGAATTGGAAAAGGAATTATTAGAGCAATAAAGAGCAAAGGAGGCGGACAAATGACAGATGGATATGAAGAATATGATGACATAGTGGTTACAGAAGATGAAAGAGCAATGCAGGATGAAATTGATGCTGCAATCAGAATCGCGAGACAAGTTACTGCAAGGCAGAAAAGCCAATACAGATACAACCATAGTGACAAAGGACAGAAAAGCAAGTCAAAATATCAGCAGACGGATAAATTTAGACAGTCACAGAGAAAATACAGGCATTCACCGAAAGGACAGGAAATGCTTAGAAAATATTCGAAATCACAGAATTTCACAGATGCACAGGAAAAATACAGACATTCTGAAAAAGGTATTGAAAACGAGCAGAGAAAGAGAAAAAGAAAGGTTGCATCAGGAAAGAATGCAGAATATTGCAGAAGATATTATTACCGGAAGAAAGCTGAAATGGCAATAGAACAGTAAAAGAAAGCAGGCGAAAAAAATGGAATCAATAATTCAACAGGCAATAGAGAAATTAACGAATGAGAAAAACAAATCAAAAAATAAGGCATTTGCTAATCCAATTACTGAAAGCCTTATTAGAAGAGTAGCAGAATCGGAGTCATTGGCACAGGATATTATGCAGAAGAGCAAGGGACTTGAAAAATGTCTTGATTATATAACAGACAAAGCTAAAAATGCAGCTAAAGGACAAAAAATGATAGCGGTAAAAGATGAAACCGTATATGAATGGGCAGAAGACTATTATCGCAAAGCGGAGGATAAAGTGGAAGTCAATGCGGATAAAAAGGCTGACATTAAGGAGCTGGAAGCAAAAGAGAACAAAAAGAATGATGATAATAATAAATCAGGAACAGATGAAAATAAAGATGATAAGGTAACGGAAAATAAAACGCAGGCAATGAGAAATATCGTTACAACGCATTCAGATTCATTAGATAATAATGGAGATATATCAAAATCAAATCACACCAAACAGGACAAACACATCAAAGAGGATAAGCAGCTTGAAGGACAGATGGATATATTTTCGTTCTTAAGCGTGTGAGGTGTCAGATATGGATAAAAAGAAATTAAGAAGCATAGAGAGACCTGAAAAGAAGGAATCATATTATGAATTAATCAAAGACATTAATCCTGTATATATAGCAGATGCTGAAAGAAGAGATGAGATACTTATCATAAATTTCTTCAGAGTTACAAAAAAGATTGAAATTTGTCCTGAGTTTAGAACATTTATAATAAAAGATGATTATATCACACAGGATCTGACTACGGAAAAAACTAAATGGAAAACAGGTACAATATCATATCTTTGTAATGGTTGGAGTGGTTATCCTAGATGCTGGTGGTCAACCACTAATGTAGTCATAGCAAGTGGAGAAAATGTTATAAAGAATTCAATAGCTGAATTTACCGGAAAAACAGTTAAGAATGATTTAGCACTGGATATTGTAGCAGAGTATCAGGAAAGTATATTAAAAAATCGTCTTAAGGCAAAACACAAAAAAGAAACTGATGTTATAGATGAACAGATGAGTAAATTTGGAAAATTACCAGACGATTATCAGAAATTCATAGAAGATGAATTATTTGCAGATGATAACTACATATTTTATAGCAGGGCAAAGAGAAAAGCATATTGTTCAAAATGTAAAAATGAAATCGATATTGATGAAGATGGTTATTTATCAGACAGTAATGGAATTCATAACAACGGACATAAGATTAAACATAATGAATTAGCTATATGTCCGTATTGCAAGACGGAAGAATCTGCCAGGAGCATAAATATGAGCAGAAATCCGCTTACTAAGATAAGATGGAGTGTTATTGTACAGAAAAGTAATACAGATGTACTTGTAAGATATTTCAGACATATCAAGGACTTTAAAGAAGATTATAAAAATGCAAGTTATGACACAAGGGAAGAGTTCAGAACAGTCCATACAGATGAAGGTTCTAAGGACTACGAGTATGGAGAATATAAGAGAACTGGCAATAGAAGATGGATATATCAGAGAGACGGAGGATATGGAGGATATTGGTCTCCATCAGAACTTGTACTGCCAAGAAGCATTACAATATATAACAAAGATTTGGACAATACATTAGCAGGAACTTGTATGAAGTATAGCAGTATAGGTCAATATTTAATAAATATTAGTAATAGTAATACTTTTAAATTTGCATGGATTATTGACCAATATCTTAATTTCTACCGTAAGAATAAATGGATAGAGCAGATAGTTAAGTGCGGTTTCGTGAAGCTTGCACATGAACTTATGAATGAATATCGATTAAAAAATGTAATAACCGGAGGCAAAACAATTTGTCAGACATTGGATATTAAAAAAAGTGATTTTAAGATACTGAGGAAACAGAAGAATGTTTGTTACAGGGATATCGAAATAATGAGGTATTACAGACAGATACATAATAAAGATATTTCAGAAAAAGATTTTACTGAAATAAGAACTGTGTGCGGACAAACAGAGCAATATAAAAGCTATGTAAAATTTATGAGATTTTCTACATTGTATAAGTTAAAGAAATACTTCACAAAAAAGACCGAAGATATGATGATAAGTGATTATTTTGATTATATCAAATGGTTAGAAGAGTTAGGCTATGATATGAGAAATGAATTTAATTTATACCCAAAGGACTTTATGAAAGCACATGATGAAAAATCAGGCGAATACATTGCAAGACAGAATAAACTACTAAAAGAAAAAGTTATAAAGTTTAATGCAATGTTAAGGAAGATGAAAAAAGAGATAACAGATGATAGTCCTCTGAATATTAAAATGAATAGTTTATTTATTAGATTGCCACACAACTTAAATGAACTGAGTAAGGAAGGCGAACAACTTCATCATTGTGTAGGTACTTATAAAGATAAAGTAATCAAGGGAGAAACAACTATATTTTTTATAAGGCAGCAAGAAATACCTGATAAATCATATTACACCCTTGAATGGAAAAATGATCACGTAGAGCAGTGCCGAGGTTATCGCAATAGTGATATGACACCAGAAGTACGGGAGTTTGTGAATTTATTTAGCAAGAAAATGATACAGTATATACATAAAGATGATATGAAGCATAAAAAGACAGGATAAAAAAATATTCAGAAGGCAATAACTTTAAGATTGGAAGCGAGGAATAGAGATGAATTTAGAAAGACTGAAGGAACGTTTTAAAAATCATGTAGCAACATTAACAGATTATGGAAATATTAAAATATTAGATTTTAAAGAACCAGGCAGCTCAATCTATCGCATAAGGTTTCTTTTTGAGGAAGATTATTACAGATTACATATATCAGGTGATTTAGGCGAACTGACAGCTACAAATTACAAAAATATGACATATGAAAAATTTTCTGATTTTGTGAATGATATTGGATATTTTGAACAGAAAATCAATTGTCACAGCAGAGCTATATATGTTTATAGTGAAGATAAAGCTAAAGAAGAACTAAAAGAATATTTAGAAGAATATGGTGTGCTAGATGATGTGCTTTATGATGATAGATGTGACTTTGAAACAGACGAAGATAAGCTGGACGATTTTTTTGATGATGTACTAGAAGATTTCACGATAGAAAACGGTATAGGTTCAAAAGGCTATGATGCTGTATCAAAATATATAGATGATTTTTGGGAAATATCTAGTTACATAGGAAGAAAAGAAACTGGAATATTAGATTTGTATATGTTGGCTTTTAAATTAGCAACAGAACAGTTGAAAGGAGAGAAATAGATGGATAGATTAACTATATTTACAGGTGAGTGTTACGAGAGTATAAATCCCGTTGATTTAGCATTAGATGAATATTCAGATATCAATTTTGAGAAAATTGTTGATAAATTAGCTAGATATGAGGACTTAGAGGAACAAGGCAGACTTATCAAGTTGCCTTGCAAGGTGGGAGATGTTGTGTATCGAATAAATATAGGAGCGATGAAGCCTGTAATCCCACTTCGGGTTGTTGAATACAGATTTAAAATTGTTGGAAATTGTATCAGAAAGAAAATTTGTTGTTCCGATGATTTTTTGTGTAAACAGCCAAGTATAATTTATTATGCAGAAGATATTGGTAATAAGGTATTCCTCACAAAAGCCGAAGCAGAAGAAAAGTTGAAAGAATTGAGAGGTGAAGAAAATGGCTCAATGGAATAAAAATACAGTACCAAAATGTAAGAATAAAAATTGTTCAGATGAAGTTTTAGTAACAGTAGAATACATAGGATATGACGGAAAACTTTATAAAAGGGTAATCAAAGCGGTGTACTTTCCATATCATCATTGTACTGTTGAAGATATGGGATGGAATATGTGTGATGGTGTTCTTGATGATTGGGAATATTCAGAAGAGGATGATTCATATTGGATTCCGCAAGGTTGGTATGAAGTGTGTGATTACTTTGGGGATTATTCATATTCAACTATCACAGATAAAGTTATTGCGTGGATGAAATTACCAAAGGCATTTGAACCGAAGTTAAAAGAGTTAAAGGAAATGGAGAGTGATTGATATGACGATTGACGAAGCAATACAACAAGCAAGATATGTAGCAGACGAACATAGTGATTGTTGGAGAAATTGCGAAAATATTGAAAAGTGTTGTAAAGAATGTGAATATGAACACGAACAGCTTGCAGAGTGGTTGGAAGAACTGAAATCATATAAGCGGAACACTGATATATGCCCTATATGCGACACATATTGCTCTTATCTTTCGGAAGAGTTTGAAAATGGCTATAACAAAGCAATTGATGATTTTGCGAAATTAGTTGAAATATGGTGTTGGAAACATGAACAATACAATCAAGATGATTTGAATAAATTAATGAATATTGCAGAACAGTTAAAGGCAGGTGGAAAGAATGAGTGAATTAAAATCATGTCCGTTCTGCGGAAGTACAAAGCTAAAATTAGAAAAGAAAGCAACTAGATACAGAGGTCATAAAGCCTACGTGGCATCAATAAGATGTAATTCTTGTCATGCAAGAGGTGGAACAGTTACAAATTTGACAATTCCTTATGCTGTAAAGGAAGATGTTGAGGCTGAAGCATATAGAAGATGGAACAGGAGGTGGAAGAGTGAAAGCGAAAGAATATTTGATGCAGATAGAGATATTAAGTGTAAAAATCGAACAGAAGAAGCAGAGAGCTAAAGAATACAGAGACTTAGCCTTATGCAGCGGAGGTTTTGATTATTCAAAAGAGAGAGTACAGACATCAAATCTTGGAGGGCAGATAGAAGACAGAATTATTCGATATGTTTCTTTAGAAAGTGAAATAACTGAAAACATATTTATGCTTCAGAAGATGAAAGACAAGATTACCGGAGAGATACATAATCTTAATAATTCAGATTATATTATTCTGTTGTACAAAAGATATGTCGAATGTAAGTCGTTAGGACAGATAGCAAAAGACATGCATTATTCGTACGATAGAATAAAACATATGCATGGTAATGCATTAATGGATTTTGAAAAAATAAATCTTAGCACCAAATAGCACCTTAAAGTGTGATATTATTGTAGAGTGAATTAATATAAAAATTAATTCTAAAAATGACACCAGAACCCCCTAACTGGTGTCATTTTACTTTGTCGAATTTTGTCGAAACATCATTGTTGAAATTTGACATAAAAAGGAATATTATAAAAGAAAACGCTTAGGGGGCATTTATTATGGCAATAATTGGAATGAATATTTATGCTTTAAGAGCATATGATGAAAAAGGAAAAAAAGCAACACTTAATAGAATTACGGACAATAAAAGTATTATAGATGTAATTAAAGAATTTCTTATGGAAAAAAGTGGCGAAATTACGGATGATAATATAAAAGAAGAACTTTATAAGGTAGTTGATTGGGAAGAAGTTGTTCAAAAAGATGAAAATGATAATGAATATCAAACTTATCTATATGGAAGAATTAAATCAGGAAAATATGGAGTTGAAACAGACATAGTTAACAAAAAAGGTGATTTAAAATATAAACAAACACCTGAAGAAGCAGGTTTAAAACCATTTGATTTTTTAGTAGGTTTGTCAAAAGATGATTGTGATGAAACAATTATTGTATTACAGACTGTGAGTGGCTATGGAATAAAAGGCTTGTTAGAGAGAGAACTTAATAAATACGTTTCAAGTACATATAATTATTCTAAAATCTTATTTAGTGCTATATATCCTAAATATTATTTGAAAAAATATATTGAAAAAGGTATAATAAAAAATATTAGATTATTGAGAAATAGAATACCAAAAGATGAAGCCGATAAATATGGAGTTAATCAAGGTAAGAAAAATACAAAATTCGAAATTAAGATATCAAGTGGAGATGGATTTAAAAGAGGCATAATTGATAAAATTCACGATTGTATTGAAGGAAAATTAAGTTATGACAGAGTAGTAGAAATGCCATATTGTGATATTGATGATGTTAAGATTGATATTAAAGTTGGTGGAAAAGATAAGATTATAAGCCTAAAAAATATAGACAGAGTAGTTGTGTCGGAAGATATTACTGATAAGGTACAATGCATAGGTGGAAATCCAACTAAAGACACAGTAATTAGAGTTTTGTTAGAGAATGAAATAGATTATTTAATAGAAATGGGAAATATAGTAAGGATAGATAATATAAAAAGTAGCATATTAACAAGTATAAACAATAGAAATGAGTGATAATATTGAAATTTATAAACATTCAATATGTGTTAGGTCTTATAATTATGATATCGTTGGTGTTAGGGCTGATTAAAAAAAATAGTTTTTTCTATATATTGGGAATAATTAAACATTATTTTAGAATATTTAAGAATGAAGATGGTTATGTTAAATCTGCTATATATATATCAATAGTCTTGCCATTCTTGTTAGCTTTATATACTGGAAAATATATAGAATTAACAGATAAAATTTATGAAAATATATTTTTAGTAATAACTATATTAACGGCTTTGTTTTTTTCAGCCTTAGGAATAATATTAACAATAAAAGAAACTATTATGAAAAAAAGTGCAAATGATAATGGAAAAGAATGTAGTGCATCAGTAAGAAAGAAACTTAGTGATTTGACTGATTCCATATTTTACGCAGACTCATTTGAAATTATAATAAGTATTTTTATACTTATTATAACATTTATTAATAGTTGTTTGAAAAATAAATTAGTAATTATCGACTTTTTTATTTATTATTTAATTTTTGTATTGCTGATAAATATGTTGTTATTGTTAAAAAGATTTTATACGGCAATAAATGAACTTATGAAGTATTAAATATTGCAAAAGGAAGCTTATAGGCTTCCTTTTTTAGTATATACAAAAGGCAGGTGACAGGCAGATGACTGATAAGCAGAAAAAGTTTTGTGATGAATATTTGATTGACTTAAATGCAACCAAAGCATATAAAGCAGCATATCCAAATGTGAAATCCGAAAGTGCGGCAATGTCAGGTGCTTCAAGATTGTTAAGAAATGTTAAGGTCAAAGCATATATTGATGAACAACTTGAAAAAATTAGTTCAGAAAAGGTTGCTGATGCAAAAGAAGTCATGGAATATCTGACATCTGTTTTGCGTGGTGAATCACAGTCAGAAATTGTTGTCATTGAAGGAACTGGTGATGGTTGTTCTGATGCAAGAAGAATGAGTAAAGCACCGGATGAAAAGGATAGGCTGAAAGCTGCTGAACTACTTGGTAAAAGATATGGACTATTTAGTGAAAAAGTTGAGCTGGAAGGAGATATCGGTGTTACAATCGTTGATGATGTATGATAAGAATATCAGAAATAATTAATGATAATTTCAAGGACTTTTGGCGAAATTCCAAAGAACATAAATATTTAAAATATGTACTAAAAGGTGGAAGAAATTCCGCTAAGTCAACACATATAGGTTTTAGAATAATAATGGATATAATGAAGTATCCAATAACTGCATTGGTGGTAAGAAAAGTTGGAAATACACTTTCAGAGTCAGTATATGAGCAGTTAAAAGAATGTATAGACATATTAGGTGTTGGAAATTATTTTGAATATAAGGTGTCACCTTTGCAGATTATATATAAACCCAGAGGTAATAAAATAATATTTAGAGGTGCAGATGATCCAAACAAGATAAAGTCATTAAAGGTTTCAAGATTTCCGGTAGCAGATTTATGGATAGAAGAATTGGCAGAATTTAAGACGGAAAATGAAGTAACAACTATAGAGCAGTCAGTATTAAGAGCAGAACTTCCGAAAGGCTTGTTCTACTCTTTTTATTATTCATATAATCCACCAAAAAGAAAGCAATCCTGGGTTAATAAAAAATATAATACCGCAGTTATACCAGCAAATACTTATATACATCACAGTATCTACAAGGACAATCCGCATATTTCCAAGGAAAGTATCATAGAAGCCGAAGAAATGCAAAGAAAAGAACCATATAAATATAAATGGATATTTTTAGGAGAACCTATTGGTTCAGGAGTTGTTCCATTTAGTAATCTGGTATTTAGAAAGATAACAGATGAGGAAGTAAGAGCATTTGATAACATAAGGCAAGGAACTGACTGGGGATATGCAACCGACCCTTTGGCATTTGTAAGATTACAGTATGATAAGACACGCAAAAAGATTATATTTATTGATGAAATCTATGGTGTGAAGATGTTTAACAGCCAATTATCAGAGAAAATGCATTGTAAAGGATATCATACATTAATTACTACAGCAGATAGTGCAGAACCTAAGAGCATATCAGAAATGAATAGTCAATATGGTTGCAGGTTTAGAGGTGCTAAAAAAGGTCCGGGAAGTGTGGAGTTTGGAGAAAATTGGCTTGATGAACTCAATGAAATAGTCATAGATCCAAGTAGAACACCGAATGTAGCAAGAGAATTTGAAAGCATTGATTATGAAACAGACAGAGATGGCAACCCAAGAGCAAAGTTAGAAGATAAAGATAATCATACAATAGATGCTACAAGATATGCGCTTGAAGATGATATGGAACACAGAGTTGCACGCATTAGTAGTAAATCTAAGAAAGGATTTATTTAATATATGAGTTATAAATTTACATATCCAAGAGAAAAATATGATGAAACATCATTAGATAAAAACTTAATATTAAAACTGATATTAAAGCACCAGGCATTTATAGAACGACTTAATAAAAATAAGAGGTATTATGACGGAAAACATTCTATATGTGAAAGAGAACGTGATAAGAACGCCCCTAATTTTAAAACAGTATGTAATCACGCAAAAGATATATCAGATACAGCAACAGGGTACTTTATGGGTAATGCAATAACTTATAAAAACACAGGTGATGCTGATATAGAACAATTGCTTGTGGCGTTTGATAAAGCAAATGTAGATGATACAGATAGTGATTTAGCCTTAGATATGTCAATATATGGAGTAGCATATGAATATGTATATGCTAAAGAGGGAGATACAGTTTTACAGACAAAAACACTTGAGCCTGAACAGACATTTATAGTATATGATGACACCATAGAGCAGAACGAACTCTTTGGTGTCTATTATTATCTGCGAAAAGATGATGTCAACGACATTGGGTATTGGTATGCAACTGTGTGCACAGAACATTATATATATGTTCTGAATATTGAAAACAATACAACCATTAATCAGACTGTAACCGAAGAACCTATATTACATAACTTCAATATGATGCCAATTAACGAATACCAGAATAACAAGGAAAATATTGGAGATTTTGAGCAGCAGATAGGACTTATTGATGCATATAATAATCTGATGGCAGACAGAGTAAATGACAAGGAACAGTTTATAGATGCGATATTGGTACTGTATGGAACTTATTTATCAGATGATGATGACGGTAAAGCAGCTAAGGCATTAAGAGAATTGAAATTATTAGAACTTCCGGCTGATGCAAAAGCTGAATACTTAACACGTACACTAGACGAAACTGGTGTTGAAGTGCTAAGAAAAGCCATTAAAGAAGATATATATACATTCAGCCACGTTCCTAATCTTACAGACGAAAACTTTGTAGGTAATAGTTCAGGTGTGGCAATGGAATACAAACTGTTAGGTCTTGAAATGATAACCAAAGTCAAGCAGAGGTATTATACTAAAGCACTTAGAAAAAGGATAAAGCTATTCTGTAATTACTTAAGCCTTAAACAGATACTTGTTGATGCAGACAGTATTGTTCCGGTATTTACAAGAGGATTACCAAAGAATCTTGTAGAGATAGCACAGACAGTAACTAACCTCAAAGGCACAGTAAGTCAGAAGACATTATTAGGCCTGCTTCCGTTTGTAGAGGACCCAGACGAAGAACTAAAGAATGTCAGAGAAGATAATGCAGAATCAATAAAGATGCAGCAGGAATTATTTAATAATCCTAAGGCAAGTGATAATACACCGCCTGATGAAGAGGGTAATGCCAGAGATGAAGAACAGGATGATGTAGATGAGTAATATTGATTACTGGCAGAGAAGAAAAGCAATGAATATGTATCATTATATGCAGTCTGCCGAAGAAACATCTAAGGAAATAAGTAAAGTATATCATAAGGCTTCATTAGTGCTTAGTAATGAAATGGATAAGATATTTGAACGTTTTGTTACTAAGCACAAATTATCTGAAGATGATGCAAGAAAACTTCTGACTTCCATTAAAGACAAGACATCACTTGAAGAAATCAAGGCTGAACTTAGAAAAGGTGCAACAGGGAGTGACAAGAGAGAACTGTTAGCAGAACTTGAATCTCCTGCATATGCTTACAGACTTAACAGGTTAGAAGATAAGCAACAGCAGATAGATAATCTGATGAACACAGTATATAACCAGGAAAAAGCATTAAGTACAGACCATTATAAAGAATTAATGGGCGAATCATATAACAGGTCCATGTATGAGATACAGAGACAAGCAGGTATTGGTTATAGTTTTGATAAACTTGATAGTAAGACCATAGACAATATGCTTAAATCCAAATGGAGTGGTGCAAATTATTCAAGCAGAATATGGAACAACACACAGAAGCTTGCTGATAGTCTTAAGACAGAATTAATAATTGGATTGCTTACAGGAGAAAGAGAAGCAGATATATCTAAGAACCTTATGTTTCAATTTGCGAGTGGAGCTAATAATGCAAGACGTCTTGTAAGAACAGAGAGTTGTCATATAGCAAATGAAATGGATATGAAAGCATATAAGGAAAGTGGCATTGATACATATGTGTTTGTGGCAACATTAGACCTGAGGACATCAGCCATATGTGCTTCGCTTGATGGCAAGAGGTTTAAGGTTAAAGACCAGCAACCGGGAGTTAATGCTCCACCAATGCATCCCTGGTGTAGGTCAACAACCATATGTGATATATCAGATGAAGAACTGTCACAGATGAAGAGACGTTCTAAGAATCCTGTAACAGGAAAGAGTGAATTAGTACCTGCAAATATGACTTATGAGGAATGGCATAAGAAATATGCTGCTGCTGAGTCGCAATTTACAACAACATCACCTATGGAAAAATCAAATGAATCATGTTATACTATAAGAGCTAAGGAAGAATTTGAAAATATAACCAATTCTATAAAATCAGACATAACAAATTATGCAAATAATCATTCAAAATGGAGTGGCAATATAAATGTGCATAAGGATTTGATTGATGGTGATGCAATAGGTATAAAAGAATGGTCATGTGATATTGCAGTGGTTGATTTTGCTGATGACGGTGTACTTTGGCATGAAATGCTTCATTCATGTTCTGCAAGCCATTATTCACCAAATGTTTATTCTGAACATGAATTTATAGAAGAAGCAACTGTTGAGTTTCTAAAGCAACAAATATGCGCCGAAAGAAATATTCGCAATATTGGTGCGTATGAAGATAAAGTTTTGATTTTGAAAACTATCAATGATTCATTTGGTTATGGTACAGATTTGGAATTTGCAAAAGAAATATTTAATATTCCACTTCCTGATAGATACCAGTGGTTAGTGGATAAAGTTGATGAAAGTCTAAGAAATGCAAATGCATCTTTTGAAGATTACAATAATGTTATGTTCTTTTTGAAAGCATTGGAAGGTGGAGAGAATGGATAAAGTAAAAAAATTGTTAAAAAGTATCGCAGAGTATAAGAAAAGATATGATATTACTGAAAATTCTTCCACTGCTGAAAAGTTAGTATATGAACTTTCAAAAAAGCATAATACCAACAATGAGTATTTAGAATTACAGAAAAAGGTGAAGTTTTTTTTGGAATCAGATGCATCAGAAAAAGATAAGCAAATGGTTATGGGATATACTGAATCATTAAGTATGATATGTTCAGCCATAAAGAACAATTTGTTATAATAAATGTTGAAGGCACAGTCAAACGGTTGTGCTTTTTTACACCTTAACAATTTATCCAATATATCATCAAGGAGATGATAGCTATATTAAAACTAAAGCATTCCCATATAAAAGATGAATGGATATTATATAATCCTGATTCATTTGAAACGTGCCATACACACATCAGACATAAGCGTGTGGCACTAAAAATCAAATACCTTGCAGAACATCACGAAATACCTGAATCAAGAGATAAAAGGTTCGTTGATAGTCTTATGAGGGTAACAAAAAATAAATGCTATTTAAGGCAATTAGAAGAGTATCGAAAGACACTTAACTAATTGCTTTTTATATTGCTCCGAAATGAGGATAAACTAAACTGTTAACATAATCGAAGTGAATGGTCTGGGGCTTATGCAATGGACTGGGCGCAGAAAGAAGAGGATAACATGAAGAAAAAGACATTAACATTATTACCACTTAATTTACAGTTTTTTGCAGAAGATAGTGGTTCTGATGGGGCATCAGGTTCTTCTAAGGACGGAGACGGAACTGGGGCTGCCAATGATGATGGTGGAAATGGTGACGAAAACGGAACCGGAGGAGAGGATGGCAAGAAAAAGACCTTTGATGACATCTTAGCAGATGCATCATATCAGGCAGAGTTTGACAGAAGAGTACAGAAGGCTATTAATACAGCAGTATCTAAGCATAAACAGGAATGGCAGAACTCACTTGATGACAAACTTACTGAAGCTGAAAAACTTGCAAAGATGACAAAAGAACAGAAAGCAGAATATATGACACAGAAGAAAGAAAAGGAACTTAGTGAAAGAGAAGCAGAGCTTAACAGAAAAGAGCTTAAGGCAGAAGCTAAGGTTACACTTGCAGAGAAGAAACTTCCTGTAGGACTTTCAGAATTGCTTGATTATACATCTGCTGATAACTGCAACAAGTCTATTGATGCATTAGAGAAAGCATTTAATGAAGCAGTAGAAGCAGCAGTTCAGGATAAAATCAAAGGCAGTACAACACTTAAGAAAGCAGGAAATAAAAATATTTCATTGGAAGAGCAGATTGCGAATGCAATGAAAGCACATTATTAAGAAAGATGAGGTAAAAGAATATGGCGATTAACACATTAGCAACAGCAACTATATTTCAGAACACATTAGACCAGGTTGCAGTACAGGATGCTACAACAGGTTGGATGGACGAAAATGCAGGACAGGTCATTTACAATGGAGGTTCAGAAGTAAAGATACCTAAGATGACCGTTCAGGGACTTGCAGATTATGACAGAGATGAAGGTTATGTACAGGGTGGTGTGACATTAACATACCAGACAAAAGAAATGACACAGGACAGAGGACGTAAGTTCCAGCTTGATGCAATGGATATCAATGAGAATAACTTTGTCACAACAGCAGCAACAGTAATGGGAGAGTTCCAGAGAGAAAGAGTTGTACCTGAAATTGATGCCTACAGAATTTCAAGCCTTGTAACAGCAGCTATTGGAGCAAAGAAAGCAGGAATGGTTGAATATGGTTATATACCTGGCGCAGCTAATACTTCAGCTCTTAGAAAACTTAAGACAGGTATATCAGCCTTAAGAGATATGGGTTATAACGGACCTTTAGTCGTTCAGGCAACATCTGCATTTATCCTTGAATTAGAACTTGAATTAGCAGGCAAAATCACTAACGTTACATTCTCAAAAGGTGGAATTGAGACACGGGTACCTAGTGTAGATGGAGTACCAATCATACCTACACCATCAAACAGAATGTACTCTGCAATTACATTGTATAATGGTAAAACAGATCAGGCAGCAGGTGGCTATACAAAGGGTTCTAAGGCACTTGATGTAAACTTCTTTGTATGCCCTAGAACTACACCGGTTGCAGTTACAAAACAGGATAAAATGAAGATATTTACACCTGACCAGAATCAGGATGCAGATGCATGGAAGATGAATTACAGAAGATACCATGATATGTGGATTCTTGATAACAAGTTAGATTCTCTTTATGTATCAATTAAAGATGCAAAACCAACTGAATAGGATTGGAGGATTAAGACATATGGCATACAGATTGAAAAAAGCAAATGTTGAAAGAATAGCGGATACAGAGGAATCAAAGAATTACCTTATGAGCTTAGGATACGAGATAATCGAATCATCAAATCCTGAAAATACAGATGATAAAGCAGAAGATGATTCAGACATTCAGGAAATCTCAGACGAAGCAGTAGAGAACAATACAGATACTAAGGACGGAGCTGTTGAAACTTCTCCAAAGCCTAAGAGAGGTAAAACAACCAATAAAACAGAATAGAGGTGGTTTCAATGAACAGCCTTGAAATGTTAAAGAAATTATCCGGAGAGAGTGACGAAGAGTTGCTCTCTCTTTTGCTTGAAATGGCAGAAGACAAAATACTTGGATATACAAACAGAAGTTCATTACCAAACAGATTAGAAGTTACTAAGGTAAGATGGGCATTAATTGCATATAACCGTATGGGAATGGAAGGCGAAGCTTCACGAAGTGAAGGTGGTATATCACAGGCATTTGTGGAAATACCTGAAGATATTAAATCAATACTTAACTCAAACAGACTGGCTAAGGTAGGTGGTAAGACTTATGAAGCGACTAAGACAGAGTAGTCTTGAAGATTGTATGCTTTCTAATTATCTGGGTGTGGATAAGGACAATGAAGGTAATACGATTCCTAAGTATTCAAAGCAGGTTGCTATTAAAGCAGAGATATGGCCTGCATCAAGCAAGTTACAGGCTGAAATGTATGGACTAAGGATAGTGAACATACAGAATATGCTTTATCAAGGCAAGGAAAGCATTAATATCAATGACAGGATATATTACGACAATGATACTTACAAAGTAATCAGTGCAAATGGCAAGAACATCAGAATTCTTGAAATAGAGAAGGTGTTAGAGTGAGTGGATTAGAAGGTGCAGATGAATTAATTGAAAAATTAAACTTTATAAGCAATGAGATGAAAACGGAGATACTTGAAAAAGCAGTAGGACAAGGCACACAGATAGTAAGAAGAGAAGCAGTTCTACTGTGCCCTGTAGATACCGGAGAACTAAGACAAAGCATAAAGACTTCTGTTGAAGCGGCAGGAGATGAAGTGAATGGCATTACATATACAAATAAGGAATATGCGGCTTATGTGGAGTTTGGTACAGGTCCTAAAGGCGAAGAAAGCCATTCGGGTATATCTCCGGATATAACACCTTCATATACACAACAAGGCTGGAGCTATAAGAATGATGATGGCGAGTGGATATATACAAATGGTCAGCCAGCACAGCCATTTATGTATCCTGCATTAAAGAATAATGAGGACAAAGTCACGAAAAGAGTTAAGGAAGTTATATCAGATGAATTAAGAAAGTTGGTATGATATGCAGAATGTAAAAGATAAAATATATGAAGCAATTAAAGATGTGACAGAAAATGTTACAGACCAGTATCCTAAAAACTGGGCGACACTTCCGGCAATACAGTATTGTGAAGAAGATAACAAGGTCTTACAGTGGGCTGATAATAAAGAGCAGAGTTCATATGTCAGATACAGAGTAGATATATGGGATTATACATCTACATCACTTACTGCGATACAAATTGATGCAAAAGTGTCAGCACTTGGCTTGAAACGTATTCAGTGTACAGATTTAGATGACCAGTCAGGATATAAGCACAAAGTAATGAGATATGAGGGTGTTATTAATCCTTATAACGACAGAGTTACGCATATTAATTAAAGAAAGTGAGGAAGAGATATGTTAGCGAATGGAACTATATTAAAGTACAAAACAAAAGGTGCAGGTTCTTATATTGAAGCATCAGGGCTTTCAGAAATACCCGAAATGGGTTCAGAAGAAGAAAAAGTTGACAGAACACCACTTAGTGCAAAAAACAAAAAATATGAGTATGGTATCGGTGATTATGGAGATTTAGAATATAAATTCATCTATGAGAATACAAGTGCCACAAGTCCATACAGAGTATTCAGACAGGCACAGGCTGATAAAGAAGTTATGGAATTTCAGGAAGTATATCCTGATGGTACAACTTTTGAATTTTCGGCAATGTGTAATGTCAAATTAGGTGGCGGTGGTGTTAATGGTGGAATTGATTTCACATTAAAACTTGCATTACAGTCAGATATTACAATAACAGACCCATCATAACCATAGGAGGTATATATTTATGGCAAAATTCATTAATAAAAGGAAAGACACGCATAAAGAGAATTATGACAAACTGGTGGAAGATTTAGAGTCAGAAGCTATTAAGGAATATAGTGAAGAGGAAGAGTCAGATGATACAGAAGATTATGAAGAACGTACAAAAATGAAAAAGATGCACTTTGCATATTGGACTGTCAGAGGTCGAACATATCGTCTGAAACTTAAAACCAAGAGTATTGAATTGTTAGAGAACAAATATAAGACGAATTTAATTAACTTAATGGGAAGTGAATCATCTCTCCCACCGCTTAAGATAATGCTTGAAATAGCACATGAAGCTATGAAAGAGTGGCATCATGGCATTAAGTATGAAAATGTGCTTGATTTGTTTGATGCATATATTGATGATGGTGGAAGTCAGCTTAAGTTTTTCACTAATGTATTCATAGGTATCTATATTGCAAGTGGTTTTTTTACACCGGAAATGGCAACAGAGATGTTAGAAGCAATGGCAGAAGCAGAGAAGATGATGTAAATAAAGATATTCTGAAAAGAAAGACTGTTACAGATATGTTATGGGAAGTATATCCACGATTTTTGGATTGTGGATATACTTCTTCTTTATTTTGGGAAAGTTCTTTAGACGAAATTATTGACTTAATTGAAAGCCATAATCGAATACAGGAAGTAAAGATAAAGGACGAAGAGAACAAAATAAAGACTAATATCATACTTAATCAGGTTCTTGCAAAACAGATATCGGAATTCATTGTGTTGTCATTTCCTGGAGTAGATGCAAAACCTACACCACTTAGTACCTATTTTCCTGATTTGTTTAAGGAAGAAAAAGACGTGGAAAATGATGATGAAGTAAAAAAGCAGTTAGCAATCAATAAAGCTAAGATGGAAGAGTTTGCATTTTGGCATAACCAGAAGAGAAAGGAGGCGAAAAAATAGATGAATGGAACTGTGTTAGAAAAGTTACAGGTAATTATATCTGCATCAACTAAGCCTCTTAGAGACGAATTGAAAAAGGTTAACAGTTCAGTAAAGAATACTGCTTCATCTGTCAATAAGCAGACAAGTGCAATTAGTGGTGCGTTTAAAAAGATAGGCGGTACTATTGCAGCTGCAATGTCAGTTAAGACTATAATATCATTTGGCAAGAGTTGTATTGAATTAGGTTCAGATTTAGCAGAGGTTCAAAATGTAGTTGATGTTACTTTTGGAAAATCTTCAGAAGAGATAAATAAGTTTGCAAAAAATGCAATAACCCAATTCGGCTTATCAGAAACAAGTGCTAAGAGATATTCTTCAACTATGGGAGCAATGCTTAAAAGTATGGGAATAAGTTCAGATGCTGTACTGGATATGTCTAAAAATCTGACAGGTCTGTCAGCTGATATGGCATCTTTTTACAATCTTTCATCAGATGAGGCATTTGCAAAGATAAGGTCGGGGATAAGTGGAGAAACAGAACCACTTAAACAGCTTGGTATAAATATGTCGGTAGCAAATCTTGAGGCATATGCATTAAGTCAGGGGATTAATAAATCATACAATTCAATGACACAGGCAGAGCAGGCTACACTCAGATATAACTATCTTCTTAGTGTAACAAAAGATGCACAGGGAGATTTTGCGAGAACATCAGACAGTTGGGCTAACCAGACAAGAATACTTGCTGAATCATTTAATTCGGTAAAAGCAAGCATAGGCCAGGGATTAATAAATGTATTCACTCCTGTTATACGTATCATTAACAAATTTATATCGAGACTTGCAGTGGCTGCACAGACATTTCAATCCTTTACGGAAAAGATATTTGGAAAGTCCGGCTCATCTTCGGCAGGTGGACTTCCTTCGGAGCTATCTGACGCAGCAGATGAGACAGCAGACATGTCAAGTTCAATGGCAGATACGGCAAAATCGGCGCAAAAAGCAAAAGGTGCATTAGCCGGTTTTGATAAATTAAATAACAGATCAAGCAGTTCTGACAGCAGTTCAGGTGGAACAATGGGAGGAAGTTCAGGCGGAGCATATGCTTCGGCACTTGAAAATAGTGTTGATACAGATTCATTCGCTGATAAAACCGGAAAATCACTTGATAAGCTACAGGCTAAGATTAAGAAATTTACTAATATCTTTAAATCTACTTTTGGAAGTACATTCAGTAAGATAGCAACAGATGGAAAAAGAAATTTCAATGTATTAAAGAACAACATAACAAGAGTATGGAGTGACTTAAAGACATTAAAGTCACCTATAAAGAACTGGTTTACAAATGACTATGTACCTTATCTTCAGACTATGGGTAATTACATAGCAGTTGAATTAGACAGTTGTGCACAGATATTTAATACAGTATTTGGCTCTGTATGGAGTGATTTTATATTTCCGGTATTCTCCAACTTCATAACTGTTGGGCTTCCAATGATTACACAATTTAAAACTGAAGCACTTAATACAATGACTATATTTTGTCAAAATATGACAGATATATTCATTATGTTATGGCAAGAGGGTGTATCACCAGCATTGCAGACCTTATCAACGATATGGACGGATACTGTTAATACTTTAGCTGATACGTGGAATACCTATGGACAAGCTATATTTGATGGAATAAACGAGGCAATAAATAATACTGCTAAGTTATTTAAGGAAACATGGGAAAAATGGATAAAACCTGTATGGGATAAATTCATTGAAACCATTAACAAAGTATGGAAGGACCATATGCAGCCATTCCTTGCAAATATATTATCGTTTGTGGCAGAAGTTATTGACTGTGGACTTATGATATATAACAACTTCATAGCACCTATAGTATCGTGGGTAGTTGACATATTAGCACCTATTATAACAGGTGTTGCTAATGCAATATTTGATAAGATAAGCGTGGTCGTTGGAGGAATTATTGACTTTATAAACGGAATAATAACTACATTACGTGGAATTATAGAATTTATTAAAGGTGTATTTACCGGTGACTGGTCCTTAGCCTGGGACGGAATTAAGAACATATTTAAAGGAATATGGGATAGTTTCGTTGAACTTGCAAAAGCACCGCTTAATTTGCTTATTGGAACAATTAATACATTTATAGCAGGTGCAGAAGGTGCAATTAATGTGCTTATTCGTGGCTTAAATCACATATCAATAGATGTGCCTGACTGGGTTCCTAAGATAGGTGGCAAAAAGTATGGCGTATCACTAAATGATGTAAGCTTTAGTCGGATAGAATATCTTGCTAAAGGTGGTGTGGTCAACTCACCAACGTTATCAGTTATTGGTGAAGCAGGTAGGGAAGCTGTAGTACCACTTGAGAATAATACAGGCTGGATGGATAAGTTAGCAACATATCTTTCGGCTAAGATGGATAACACAGGCGTTATTAATGCTATAAATAATCTGACTAAAGTTGTAGGTGATGGAAACATATATCTTACAGCAGAAATGGACGGCGATATTGTGTATAAGAGTGTAGTAAAGCGTAACAAACAGCATATCAAACAGACAGGAAAGTCAGAGTTTGTATATTAAGATTAAGGTGTCAGAAGTCATATATCTTTTGACACCTTAAATATATGGAGGAATAGGTTATGTCTAATAAATTCAAAGGATATTTATTAAAAGTGGGTTCCACTATATTTCCGAACGATTATATATCACTTGAATCGTGGGGAAGTAAACCCGACCAGAGAACTGATGAAGACAGTTATACAGACGGAAATGGAGAACTGGTTAGAAACATCCTGCCACATACGAGAACGAGTATAACGTTTGAGACAATAGATGGATTGCATCTTGACGAGAAAATTGAAGTGCAGTCTTTTATCAATCGAAATAATACTACATGTGAATATTGGAATGACGAGATTAATGATTACAAGCAGGGTAAGTTCTATGTAGCTGATCCGGAATTTCCAATTAAGAATGTGACGGATGATGACATTATTTATGGAAAGATAAAGTTCGAAATAATCGAATACTAGGAAGTGAGGAAATATGATTAGTGTTGCAGATGAAATCAAGAAGTTATACAAAAAGGTCAATTCAAATGAAGTGACAAAAGATTATAAAATATCAATAAATGATGGAGCGGTAAACCTCAGTAATAAAGATTTGGTTTATGGTTCTTTTAAATTAGAGCATAAGTTATGTTCTACTGACACGCTTACTTTTGGTGAATGTAATGCTGCAATGGTACAGTTTCAATGTGCAAGCAGTATTGGAGATGTAAAAGGCAAAGAATTAGTATTGCAGCAGAGTATTTCTTCAGACTCAACATCAGGAACATTGGACTTAGGAGTATATGTAATAGACAGTTGTGAGATTACAGAAAACAAGAAATACAGAACCATAACTGCATATGATAATATTTACAAATTTAATGCAAATGTTTCAGATTGGTATGAAAAGCTTACATTTCCTATTTCAATGATAAATATGTTTAAAAGTTTATGCACATATGTAGGTGTAAAACATAATGTGAGTAGTCTGATTAATGGCACATTAATGATAGATAAGACTATATCAGCAGATGATTTACAGGGAATAACAGTATTAAAATGTATAGCTGAATTAAATGGCGGCTTCTTTAGGGCGAATGGAAAAGGCATTATAGAATTTGTGCAGTTATCTGCTAATACAGCACAGGAAGAAATTGAAGTAAAGTTATATAGTAGTCTTAAGAAAGAAGATTATGCAACGCTTGTATATGACAAGCTGAACATCAGAATGGAAGATGGAGATATAGGTGTAATTTCCGGAAGCGGTGATAACGCATACATTATTGAGGATAACTTTCTTATATATGGTAAAGGCAGTGCATTATTACAACCAGTATCAGATAAGATTTTCAATGTTATTAAGAATATATCTTATGTGCCATTTACAAGTACACAGATAGGACTTCCATATATTCAGGTTGGAGATTATATCAAATATGATACGTTAACTGGTTCATTTAGTAGTTTCATATTAACACGAACCCTAACAGGAACGCAGATATTAAAAGATACTATAGAGACAAAAGGAACAGAGAAAACCTGTGAGACATTTGGTGTACAAAAAGAGATTATTAAGCTAAAAGGCAAGTCAAACGTACTCACAAGAAGTATCGAAGAGACTAAACAGATCATATCTGATTTAGATACAAAGCTGACAGATAACTACTCAACTACAACAGATATGAAATCTGCCATAGAGCAGTCGGCATCAGGCATAAAGCAGGAAGTAAGCAAAAATTATCAGAGTATTGCACGTGCTAAAAGTGATTTGAAAGAAGCTAAATCATATGCAGATGAAGTTGGGAGTAATGTAGATACTAAAGCAAAAGGTTATGCAGATACAGCTGAAACTAATGCAAAGAACGATACACTAGCAAAATTAAAAGCATATTCAACGACAGCACAGATGAATACAGCCATATCACAGTCTGCTGACAGTATAAAGCTAGAAGTAAATAAAGAGACGGATATAAAGTTAGAAGAGGTTGTATCAAATATAGATATTGGTGCTACAAATCTTTTGGCTGGTTCAATAATCTATCAGGAAAATACTAAGCTGGCTATAACCGCTACAAAGAATACATACTATGAAAATCACAAAGAAATATATGCAGACCTTAAAGAAAATGAAACTTACACAGTAAACTGTCAGACAGATGCAGCCTGGGGAACTGAAACCATATCAGCGGAGCTGATGTGTACAAACGAAGAAATTGTTAACAAAGTACGTCTGTTTACTTTATATACTAATTATCAGTATTCACAGACAAATATTGATAAATATTCGGCAGTTGGTTATGCAGGTAAATGGACTTGCAGAGTTGTTGGAAATCTGAAAGTAAATGATATAGCAAGAATACTTGTATATAACACTACTACTAAAACTAACAACTATATATTAACTAGGGTTACAAGCGTAGCCTCGGATAATAAATCAGTAACGTCAGTAAGTTTAGGTACTTGTATGACAACGTATAATATTCCACTCTTGATTTCGGGATATTCTTACAATCAGGCTGGAATAGACAAATATTCAGCAGCAGATTATAGTGGTGCATGGATAGTTACAAGCGTGTCAGGAATAACCGGCAACAATATAGTTCGTATAAGGCTATATAACAGCACAACAAAGGAGTACAATTATATATTTGCAAAAGTTACAAAGATAAATGCTGATGAGAAAAAGATAACCGCAACATCATTAGGTGCTTGTGTAGTAAGTTCGGTTGGTGGAATAGTCTGTAAGACAAATGACACAGTATCTTTAAAATGCAGAGCTTCAGGTGGTGCATCTGAACTTAGATATAAGTATGAAGGAAAAATAGTTAGCAATGGTGATGTGGTAACACTTCAGGATTGGTCTGACAACGATAGCTATTCATACACGCCTGTAACATTTTCAGGTGGTTTGGATATTACAGTAAGCATAAAAGATAAAGGTGACAATGTTGTTACATCAAATACAATAAGATTATTTGTAAATATAGCTGATGATGGTAGTGGTTATCAGTACCCATCAAATGTTACGGTTGTCGATACAATTAAAGCCTGGCTGGTGGATAACGCTGATAGCAATAATTCAATAAAGATATATCCCACACCTTGCACATTCAAATGTATTAAGTCAGGAAGATATTATATGAGTCTGGGTGTTAATAAGAATGGCAGCACTCATTTATTCTGGAACTTTAAATTAGAAAAAGGTAATAAGGCGACAGACTGGTCTCCATCACCATACGACATCAATAGTAAATTTAATGACTATAGCAGTAAAGAAGAGACAAAGTCAGCCATAGAAGCGGCATCAGATAACATCAATCTTTCAGTTACCAAAAAGATTAGCGAAACAAATTCGGGAAATCTTGATGAAAAAGAAGGTTATGAGCTGATAAGTAATGCCACGCAGAAAAGTTATTGTGTACTTGATTATATAAAAGGATATACTACACAGTCAGCTACACCAACGTCTGATAAGTCTGTTGATATTCAGAATATGCCATCCACATTTGATATTGTATCTGAAAACAAAGATAAAAGTGAGACCTCTAAGGCACATATAGAACTTGCAAGTGAATTGTGCGCAGGCGAAAGCATCATAAAAGCTGAAAAGGATATTACAGTTAGTGGAAAGACAGTCAAAAAAGGTGACTGGTATATTCAAAGATGTGTTAATAAGCTGAAATTCAATTATGAAGATAATATTTCATTACTAAAAAATGTTGGAACATATAATTGTTATGAAATAACACCTAAGACTGTAATATATCCTAAAGAAAATATGGTCCAATATAGCAATAAATATAAATATTTATATGATGGATCAGCAGACGTTGAACATTTCTATGTATCAAAACTAAATGGTCATATATATGTGTTTGATACCGCTACAGATGAGGCAGCGTTTAAATCGAAGTTAGCAGCTAAAGCACTTGAAGTAGAATATCAGAGCGCCACTACTTCATACGAGATACTAAGTGATGATTCACAGGCAGCTATGCATAATGTAGTCACATATGCAGATTATACAAAAATATATGTTAATCTGACAACTAAACCATATATAAAAGGTATATTCAAGAGTGCATTATACGGAGAAACAGTTGAATCAAAAGCAGAAATCGATATGCAGAGTAAATGTATAGTGCTTAAAGTTGATAGTAATGGAAATGTTGTAAGTGTAGCTATCGGAGAAGATGCCAAAGATGGAAATGTTGTAAAGATTAGTGGAAATATGGTTGTTGGAGGTCAGATTAAGTCTAATAATTATAAAACAAATGTAGCAGGTATGTTATTAGATTTAATAGCAGGAAATATATATACTCCATCACTAAAGGTAACACAACAAAATGGTGTTGAAATTTCAAGTGTTGATACGAAAACTACAACAGATTCTGATGGATATGTATGGAACAACAGTTCGCAAACAACTCAGAAACTAATAAAATTTAATAAACAAGGAGATAGAAATACAGGAGATCAACATATTTCTATACAAACACAACTTGGAAATGGAATACCTTTTCTTTATGCCGATGGAAAACCTGTCGGAAATGACATAGGATTGGGATTTGCTAAAATGTATTATGGAACAGTACCAAGCACAACAACAAAGTATAATCAAGTAATGTATGTAAAAATGGGTTTTAACACTAATGATAATTTTGAAATACAAGCATTAGGTTATGGCGGTGCAAGTGTTCCGGAACTTGAATTTGGAGTGGTAAATGTAGGTACATTAAAGCAGGCATATGGAGGACCTATATGGGTAGATAATCCACTTAATTTCAGAAAACAGAAATATCCTCAATTGTATGGAAATGGTACTGTATTGCAAATAAGCCATAGTGACGATTCTACATTAGGATTAATATGTGAAAAAGCGGCTATACGTCCAGCAGGTAATGCTACACAATCTTTAGGAACATCATCAAAGAGATTTTCAACAGTATATGCGGCATCTTCGGTTATATCTACCTCAGATAAGAATAAAAAGCATGATATTAAGATGTTGAATGATGAAACAGTTACAAAAATTATTAGAAATTGTATCCCAAAGTCATATAAATTTGATGATGGTACATCAAACAGAACTCATACAGGCTTGATAGCACAGGATATTGAAAAGTTGCTTGAAGAATTAGAGATAGATACAAGAGATTTTGCTGCATTCATAAAATCTCCAAAAGTTAATGAAGTAAAAGAAATTATAAAAGATAAAGAGGGCAAAGACGTTGAAATAATAAAGCAAGTGGTCATTGAAAATGAATACGACTATGCATTAAGGTATGAAGAATTTATATCTCCACTCATAAGATTTGTGCAGCTACAAGATAAAGAAATATCTGCAATGAAAGAAACATTAAAACAACAGCAGCAGAGCATTGACGAACTGACAGAACTTGTTAAGAAACTGCTTCCTGATAACATAGATAATTTATCAGAAAGTGAGGTGAGTGAGGAATGACTATAGCTATTGTAATCAGTATTATTTCATTAATTATAACGACCTATTTTGCTTATAAAAATTCAAATAGGCAAGATAATGAGACTACAGAAGAAAAAGTCAAAGAACAGGCAATAATCAACGTCAAACTTGATACTATTGCAACAGATGTCAGAGATATTAAATATGATATATCAGAGACTAAAAGGCAGGTACAGGAACACGACAAAGCAATTGCATTACTTAATAATTCAGTTAAATCATTGCATCACAGATTAGATGAAAGAAAGGAAGAGTGAAGATTATGAGAGAAACAACAAAGAAATGGATTAAGGCAGCAGGTGTAAGAGCAGTAAAGACAGTAGCACAGACAGCCATTGCTACAATTGGTACATCAGCGGTAATAAGTGACGTTAACTGGGTGGTAGTTGTAAGTGCATCTGTATTAGCAGGTGTATTATCAATCTTAACCAGTGTAGCAGGCATTCCGGAAGTACAGTAGTAAAAATTGCAACAGAGTCATATATCTATTTATGTGGTTCTGTTGCAGCAAATAATGAATGGAGGAAGATAATATGGCATCATATAATTATATAAAGAATTTAACTCTTGTGAACAGAACTGTAAAATCAGCAAGAAATATTAAATATATAGTGATCCATTACACAGGTAATGATACAGATACGGCTAAGGCAAATGCGAACTACTTTAAGAATTCCAATCGTAATGCATCAGCACATTATTTTGTTGATGAAGAAAATGTGTGTCAGGTTGTTGAGGATAAGGATGTTGCCTGGGCTGTTGGAAGAAATTATGGTAGCAATAACCTTTTTGGAACAGTAACTAATGATAATTCCATATCAATAGAAATGTGTTCTAAAAATGGTAAAATTGCAGATAAGACATTTAATAATACTGTAGAATTAACAAAACAGTTGATGAAGAAGTATAACATATCTGCTTCAAATGTAGTAAGACACTTTGATGTATGTTCAAAGAAGTGTCCTGGCTGGTTAGGTTGGGGAACAGGATCTGGTGGTTCAGAGCATTGGCAGAACTTTAAGAAAGCTATATCTGCATCAGATAATGTGGTAATCAAATATAAAGGTCATTGCCAAACTCTAGGAGATACTGCGATAGTTAAAAATGGTGAAGTCTGTGGAACTACGGGTAGAGCATTAAGACTTGAAGCATTAAGTATAGTTGGATTGGACAATGCACCAGGCATTGGTGTAGCAGGACAGGCACACGTACAGGGTATAGGCTGGCAGGGACAAGTTATATTTAATGGTAGTAATTACATAGGAACAAAGGGAAAAGCTCTCAGAATGGAAGCAATAAAATTATCGCTTTGCGGTAGCAATGCAAGTAAATATATCATCAAATATAGAGTTCATATGCAGGGACTAGGTTGGGGAGCTTGGGTTACAAATGGCAACGTGGCAGGTACAACAGGTCAGAAAAGACGTATCGAAGCGGTTCAGATTGTGCTTGAAAAAAGATAATTTTTAAGAAAATCTCACTTGATTTAATTAATAATCGTTTCCAACATTAATGCGCCAGTTCTTCAGTACATTGATGTTGGAAATTATAGATAATAATATATATCAAGTTCAAACAGATTATCAACATATCTGCCTATTCCTGGCTTGGATTCACAGTTATTACGATATATTATTTTTCTAATACATGATTTTAGCATTATGTTTTTTTGAGTGGCAGATATGCTTGAATCTGTCAGAGCATTCAGACAATCTTGAAAACGCATGATTTTTTCCTGATAATCAATTTCAGCAGGAACAGAGTTTCTTGCCTGTAACAGGGATTCCCTTACTTTAGCAATTTGTTCCTGAAGTTTTGCATTTCTTTTAAGATATTCAGCTTTAGTATAGATACCATCTTCTAAATAATCTTTCTGTTTTTCGTCTTTTTCTTTTAATGCTTTTAGGTCTGCCTCAAGGTTTTCTATAATATTCATATGCATCTTCTTTGAATTAGCAGAATTATTTTTTAATTTTATTTCAAAATTTTTAATAGCTTTTGTCATTGATTCAATAACTTTAGCTTCAAAAGCTGAATACATAACAGATCTTGTATGGCAATTAGCCTGATTATTGCATATCATACTTTGACTTATAGTACCAGTCTGATTTTTGCCTTGTTTATATTTTTTGTGAGACATTGCTCTTCCACACGTTCCACAATACAATAAACCGGCATAAGGATTAGTTAATTCTTCACTTTTTCGAAGTCGGGGATTTTTTCCTTTTTTATCAAGGATTTTATTATATGTTTCTTCGTCTATAATTGCTTCATGTTTACCATCTACTATAATGCAGTCATTCTTGTTATTTGGTCTTGATTTGACTATTTCTCCATCTGAAAGTTTCTTGACTGTCTTCCTATGATTCCATCTTATCTTGCCAATTATAACCGGATTTTCGATAATGTCTTTAATGGCAGCAGGGGACCAGTATTCACTTTTTCTTGGTTTAAAACCATATTCATCAAGGGATCTTGCAATCTTGGTAAATCCATATCCCTTATTCAGATATAAATCAACCATAATCCTAATTGCATCTGCTTCAATGGGATTTATTTCTAAAGTATGACATGTTCGTTTGCCCTCTTCATATGTAAGTTTATTATAGCCATACGGAGTAACAGAACCAATGTAGTTTCCTCTCTTAACGGATGCTTCCCTGCCTCTTCTTTGAATTTTTTTATAATATTCAAGATAATCACTACCTTTGGTTAATTCCATTTCAAAGAATTTTCGGTCGTATTCATCATTCAGGTCATAGGTTTTCTGTGGTGTAATTGCAAGTGTATTGGTATATCGCAATGCGTTAACCATTCTGCCACAGTCCTGTAAATCACCTCTTGAAAATCTCTGAGGCTCAATTACAATTACACCTTTTAAAAAGCCTGTTTCCATCTGTTGCATAATATTTTGAATAACCGGTCTGTCATCAATGGTTTCACCTGATGCAACCTCTCTGTAAATCTGATTATCAGGAAGTTTCTGACCGAATTCATTTTCACAAAATTCCTGCAAAATGTCTTCATGCTTTTTAAGAACCTCTTCAACAGACATTGAAGGCTCATCAGATTGTGATTTTCGCAGATAAATAACTACTTCATCAATTGATATTTGAACATCTTTGTAAAACATTTTTGAAATCCCCTTTCATGTCATATTGTTTGTTATTAGTATATGAAATTCTAATTGATATTATATATAGATCAGTATCGTTGGTGTCCTCTATTGGAGCAGGGGCATTTTTAATTACCAGATAAAGAAATAGAAGTTATTAATTTGTTCAATACTTTTCTATCCCATAATAAAATGTTTGTTTTATTTGCCAAAGTAATAGCTGATTCTGTAAAAGTCTGATTTGTTAAGACAACACCAACGTGACAATTATAATAGTTTTTACCTGAATATACTTCTTGAATAGCGTGATTTCCAACAGGTTTACTATAACATTTACATTGAATTGCATATTTTATTCCGTCTTTTTCAGCTAGAATATCTACTCCTTGGTCTCCTGAAGATTTTGTTTGTTTAACATTAATGAAATTATTCTTTGAGAGAATAACAACGCAGAATTTTTCGAATTCTTCCCCGGTCATATCATCATAAGTAATTTGAGATTTTGATGTATAAGTATTATCTTGAGACTTTGCTTCAGATAATTCAGTATCAATAATTTCTTTTCTAGGCTTAGAAAACTTATACATAAACTTTTCAAATTGTTCTAATGATATAAGAACTTCACTATGCTTAATTTCGTCAGTAGGACTTATTATACCAGCCTCTTCTAATTGTTCCATAATCCTTGAGGCACGATTAGGTCCAATTTTGAGCATTCGTTGAATCATACTTGTGTAAGCAATCTTCTTTTCTATAACAAATCTTGCAGCATCTTCAAATAAATCATCATAATAATCATAGATATAAATTGTTTTAATCATAGTATTTTCCTTATTTATTAATAAATCATTGTTAGCAATGTTATTTGTATCATTCAATAACTTATTGTTAACATTATCAATAACTTCAACTGTGTTAAGACTATTTTGCTTTTTAAGTTTATACTTTCTTATAAAGGAACGAATAAATAAGAATGACAAATAGAATAACATACATATAAAAAAAATAATAATTATAACAGACAACGACATTACAACTAGTACTATTGCTGAACCAACTAGCATAATTAAAGTAACTAATTTAAGTAATGGTATTCTATTTCGCCTTTTCATTTAATATTCCCTCTCTTCATTAAAAAAAATAGTAGTATACTATATTAATAATTACATTGATTAAGTCGTAATTTTATTAGATTTTCTTCATATCCTAGTAGTCTTGATAGTTGGGATATTGAGTAATCACTATATTCCACTAATATGCTATCGGGTATTAGTAATTCTACAGCAAAACGATTAGCTTCAATTTCATATTTATTTGTATTAAAATTTGTTTTAGTATCCATATAAATATGGTTGCATTTATTATGCAAAATTAAATGCCCTAATTCGTGAGAGCAAACAAACATTTTTTCGTTATAAGTAAGGTTCTCGTCAATATATATAATATAATTTCTTTTATAGTATTGATAGAAGCCTCTTACACCAGATAAAGGTGCAGTTACTAATATAACATTTTTCATCCCTTTAATAATTTCAAACGGATTTCTGCTCTTATATTTTTTTACAGTAAGAGCAACAGAGTCTTTAATAGACTTCATATAGCATCAATCCTTTTTATACTTATTTGGTGTATATTTCTTGTTATTTTTCTTTGCCATTTCCATTCCTATTTTCATAGCAGAAATAATTGAGCTGATACTTTCTTCACTTGCTGGTTCGCCATCAAACATTAAGCCCTCTTGATTAAGAAGTGCTTCTGTATCTGATAAGATTTTAGTAATCTCTTTTTGGTCTTTAGAATTTAATTCTTGTTGTGGTTTCTCTTCTAATAAATCAGATTTTTCAATACCTAGGTAATCAGCAAGCATTTGAATTTTACCCATACGTGGTAATTTAGCACCTGTACACCAACTTGATACTGTAGCAGAACTTAATCCTAAATCATTAATTAAATCGATTTGTTTTTTACCATTTAAAGTCATATAATAATTTAACTTTCTTACAAACACCTTTCGATATTCTTCATCTGACATATAAATCACCTCTTTCTAGGTTTTAACTAATATTAACATACTTAAAGCGAGATGTAAAGAAAAAAAGTAAAAAAAAACTTACTAAAAGTATTGACAACTTAATTAAAGTAAGTTATACTTAATTCATCAAATGAGAAAGGAGCAAGAGATGAAACTTGAGAAAAAAATAAACGAGTTGAAAAAAGTGATTGCCGCACTTATCCAACTCGCATTAGAAATAGGAACTCTCTTATCGGTAATCAAAATGATAATCGAGAGTATCCACTAAAGGAAAGGGGCGAAAGCCCCCGACCTATAATTAATTATATCATAGTTTCATTTCAGTAGCAATATGAAAAAAATTATCAAGGAACTAATAGGACTTATAGGCTTAATTATAATGCTTATATGGATTGTTGCAGGGCTAATAATTATGTTGCTATAAGTGTAAAGCTGACCTAACGGCTATACGGGGAATAAAAAAGGAGGTTAGAAAGTGGCAAAATTTGAAATATCATTGGCATCTGCAAGAATAAATGCTAACCTGACACAACAAGAGGTAGCAGATAAGATGCATATATCAAAACAAACTCTAGTAAACTGGGAAAAATATAGAACAGAACCATCAGTAACACAAGCTGATGAGCTGATAAAATTATACAATCTACCAAGAGATTGTATTTCTTTTAAATCAAAAAACGCACTTAAAGTAGGAAAATTAATTTAAACAGGAGGCGATAAGATGATATTTATATTAGCCTATGCAATTGTAATTACTATTTATGCAGCAGTTACACGCATAAGCCTATTATCAATACTTTTGTATTATGCAGATAGGCATATAAGCCTGCCTGATGACAACTAAATACAAAAGTATACGATAAAGGCTTGCAAGAAGCTATTTCATATTCATAGGTAAGAATTAATCATACCAGTTACAACACCAGAAGAAAGGAGCTGAGAACATATGTCAGAAACGAAAAAAATAGACAATGAAATGGAACTTATAGAACAGTGTAAACCAATAATTGAAATGTTGAAGAAAAAGGGATGTGATTATACAGAAGTAATAATAAGCAGGAATAAAATTGAGATTAAAACAACAATGCTTGGGATACCAATATTGGAAACGACTAACCCAAAGGATTAGCCGTCCCGTAATTATTATACACGCTTATAAGAGTGTATTTTATCTAGACGTGACAATTCAGAACCTAAAGATGGTGAAGCAAGAAATGCTATATATTCAGATTCAGTTACTCCGTAGTACTGATATATAGCACCATTATGAAATTGAACTTCCATAATATTGTTTTCCCAACCAACATTTAAGATTCTGCTTGATGACACAGGGTGTCTTAACATATTTTTCCTCCTCTCATATGTACTAGGTTGTTGCAGCAACCAGTAATAACATTATAGGAGTGAAAAAGCAATAATTCAAGTATTGTCTAGCAAGGTAGCCATTAATTGTAATTAGGACAATCGGCTACAACATATCTTCATAAAAAAGGAGGGTGCGCTATGGATGAATATACAACAACTACATACGAATATCCGGACCATACTATAGTCAGAGTACACAGACCAATTCTTACGGAAGAAGAAAGAGAAGCAAGAATGGAAAAAGTAAAAGAAGCAGCAGCTCATTTTTTATCGGAAGTAATAAAAGAAAAGAAAAAGAACAATGAAAATTGGCCTTAGTGAACAGTTAGGAAAAAAATAGCCACTGTATAGTGGCATCAGGATATCGTCAAGAGGGACAAGGGCAAACGAAACCGAAACTACAATACTCAATATCCCCCTTAAATTAATACATTTATTTCCCCTCATTACATATGCCCTGTGGGTTCGACTCCCACGATATCCGCTGATATTTGTTCTGAAAGGAGGGCAAGAAAAAAGGTTGGTGCGGCAACACCAACCAAAAAACAAATATCTAATAATTCAACATATTTATTATACCACAAGAAAGGAATAAAGCAAATGAAAAATAGAGGACCAGAAACAATATTAATAATTTTAGCAATAATCTTAATTATAATATATCACTATTTAGACAATATGCCTGCTATAAAGAGAATACCTAATTCTTCATCTGCACCAACTGTTACGGCAGAGGAAGAAATGCAGATTATATATGAAAGAGAATCAGTTCTTGGAATGGAGGATTAAAATGCATAAGTGCGAAATATGTGGTTGCTATTTAGATGCAGGCGAACATTGTGATTGTTATGTAACAATTAATGCCTGCAAGGAAATGTGGAAAGATAATACATATGTTGATAAAGACGGACAATTAACCATAAAGGAAAAGGAGATGAAAGAAGAATGCTGTGCGTAAATGGAACTAAAGAGTGCGACGGTTGTGGAATGTGTGAAACAAGAAAAGAAGTTACCGTATGTGACGAATGTGGGGACCCTTTATATGAGGGTGAGGAAGCATATGTTATTGGTGGTAATTATTATTGTGAAAATTGTATAAGTGATGCAAAACAGACAATCGGAGATTAGAAAGGATAAGCAAATGGAAAAGTTAGAATTAGAAGTATCATACAAAAACGGAAAAATAGAAGATAACATTGATGTAATAAAAGAAAGCATAGCAGAAACAATGAAATTGTATATGGATATAAAAGTTACAGAAGATAATATCCAGAAAGAAAAAGAAGAACTTGCTACTTTGAGAAAAATAAAGGCAGCAGTTGAAACAAAGAGGAAAAACGTAAAGAAAGAGTGGAATAAACCATATGAAGATTTTGAAGCAAGATGCAAAGAAATAACAGCAATTATTGATGAGCCAATAGAACTTATAGATAAGCAGCTTGCAGAATTTGAGGTTAAACGTAAAGAGCAGAAGAGAAAAATAATAAGACAGATATTTGATGAAAATGTCGGTGCTGCCAAAGATTACTTAGAGCTTGCTAAGATATATAACACAAAATGGGAAAATCAGACATTCACAGAAAAGAAAATACTTGAAGAAATAAAGGCAGCAGTTGACAGTACAATACTTGCCATAGACACCATAAAGGGAATGAACAGCGAAGCAGTTGATGAAGCCTTATTAATGTATAAGAGTGACCTGTCATTAACAAATGCAATTTCATATATTAATTCTTACGAAGTACGTAAGGCAGAAATATTAAAGAGAGAAAAAGAGAAGAGAGAAAGGGAAGAAAAAGAAAGACTTGAGAAAGAGAAAGCAGAAGCAGAACGTAAAGAGCGTGAGGCAATGCGTAAAAGGATTGAAGAGGAGGAAAGATTAAAGGCTGATGAGCAGAGAAGAATAGATGAAGCATTTGAGGTAGCTGATAAAGAGCAGCAGTTACCGGAAGATGAAAGCAGACCATTTAATGAAGTCGAAGAGGACATTAAACCATTTACACAGGAAGAATCACAGGAAGAGAAGAAATGGCATCAATTAGATGTATTAGTATCTGCATCAGAGTATGAAAAAGTAGTCAGTTATATTACAGAATTAGGAATTGAGGTCAGATATTAATGGAAAAAGAACAGATATCATTATATGAGAAATTAGCAGCAATGCGTGTTGATTTACAGAACGAGAAAATCAGTAAGTCAGGTATGAATAGTTACAGTAATTTTAAATATTATAATTTGGACGATTTCTTACCTGCGTGTAACAATATAGCACAAAAGCACAAAGTATTTTTTAAATTCAATATCGATAAAGAACGTGCTGAACTGGTTGCCATAAATATTGAAAATACAGACGAGAAAGAAGTATTTGCGATTCCAATATCAGAAGTTACTGTAAAAGGTGCAAATAGTATGCAAAATATTGGAGCAGTTACAACATATGCAAGAAGGTATTTATATATGATTGTATTTGAAATTGCTGAAAGCGACAGTTTTGACACCGAAGAATCAATGAAGAAAAATGAGGAAGAGGAAAGACTTAGGAAAGAATATGAAGAAAAACAGTTAGAAATGGAACGCTCACCAATAGCAGAGATAAAAGTGAATATGATAGAAAAAGAGTTGGCGAGAACTGGTGTAAGTGAAGAAGCAGTATGCAAACGATACAATGTGAAAGCAATAAATGAAATTACAGAGGGCAAGTTCCCTGTTGTAATGAAGAGTTTAAAAGCTACACCAACCAAACAGGGATTTGAGGAATAAGAATGTATGAATTAGCGAAGATAGAAAAGTATAGAGTGAATAAAGAAAGCACAGAGTTAATAATATCAATTCCAAAAGATATATCTTATATCATAACTGACAAGCATATCAAAAAATGTGAAATGAGATTTGATGATGGAAGACATATCAGTTCAGAGCAGAGAAAAAAAGCATATGCAACCATTAAAGATATAGCTGCATGGAGTGGTTATCTGCCGGAAGAACAGAAAGAATGGCTTAAATATTTACATATAGCCAAAACAGGCTGTGAGTACTTTTCATTATCTTCCTGTACGGTTGATACTGCAAGAGAGTTCATAAATACAATACTTGAATATGCGGTTGAAAATGGTGTACCTCTGACAGACTTAGCTTCGTCAAGAACAGACGATATAGGCAGATATTTATATTTCTGCCTTAAGAATAAGAAATGTGCTGTATGTGGTAAATATGGTGAAATACATCATTGGGATGCTATCGGAATGGGTAGCGACAGAAAAAAGGTTGATGACAGTAAGCACAGAAAAATATGTCTTTGCAGAACACATCATACGATAGCTCATCAGCGAGGAAATACTGCATTTGAAAAAATGTATAAAGTATATGGAATAACATACGAGGAAGGAAGTGAAAATGATGTTCAAAGTGCCGGGACCACCGCAGGGTAAGGCAAGAGCAAGGACATTTTATAATCCGAATATAAATAAAATGAGTTCAATAACACCGGAGAAAACAGTGTTGTATGAAAATCTTATTAAACAGTGTTATTTAGCTTCACATATGGCAGATAAGAGATATATGGATAACGAACCGTTAGAAATGGAAATAACAGCTATATATGATATTCCAATGTCGGTATCAAACAAACGAAGAGATAGAATGCTTAAATCATTTGAGTATCCTACCAAAAAGCCAGATATAGACAATATTGCAAAAGTAGTATGTGATGCACTTAATGGTGTAGCTTATAAAGATGATAAGCAGATAGTATCACTTAAATTAGCAAAGAGATACGGATCACTTCCTATGGTGGTTATTGATATAAATGAGATTAAAGAACAGATAGATTAAATAGTTGTTCAGGTGTTTTACACCTTTACATAAATAATATATCGCAATGGCATTGAAATGGTTGAATTTAAACAGTAGCGGCTACATACTCCCCCTTAATTACCTATCCCTCGTAGTCGCTACGGAAAGGAGTCATATCAGTGAGTATTGAAATTGAAAAGTTTATAGGTCATGGAAAAGCCAATGCAGTAACAAGAAGTTATCTGGTAATGGCAACAGGATTAAATGATAGAGAAGTAAGAGATGCAATAAGCAAAGCAAGAGGCAATGGTGCAGTTATACTGAATGACCAGGATGGAAAAGGTTATTACTATCCGACATTAGATGAATATGATAATGCAGTTGGCTGTTTAAAACAGGAAGAGAAAAGAGCAAAATGTGTCTTTTGGACCTTAAAGTCACTAAGAAAGTGGGTGCAGGAAAATGAGCCACATAAGACTTGACAGAAACATACTCGAATGGGAATGGTACTCAGATGAGCATACAAAAAGTTTATTTATACATTGTTTATTAAAAGCCAACTATAAGGACTGCAATTTTAAAGGACAAATAATAAAGAGAGGATCTTTTGTAACCTCATATGCAACACTAGAACGTGAGTTGTCACTCACAATTAACGAAATCAGGACAGCTTTTAAGCATTTAAAAAGCACAGGCGAAATCACAAGCAAATCACAAGGTAAATATAGCGTAGTCACAGTAAAAAACTATGATAAGTACCAAAGTGATAACAAGGTAAATGACAAGGAATTAACAAGCAAGTCACAAGCTATTAACAAGCTATTAACAACAAGAGAAAGAAATAAAGAATATAAAGAAGTTAATAATAAAAGAGAGTATAAGAGAAAACTTGGTGAGTTTTCTCACGTCCATCTCTTGCAGAAAGATATAGATAAACTTGTTGAAGAGTTAGGAACAGATAAATTTGAAGCTGTGATTAAGAAGTTAGATGAATATATAGAGCAGACAGGCAAGTCTTATAAAAATCATTTGCTTGTAATACGCAAATGGGCAATCAAAGCAGTTGAGGAAGATGAAAACCGGCAGGCTGAAAGTAATAAAAAGAGATATGAAACCGGCAGAGGTACAAGCAGCAATAATCAGTTTA
>Ga0310695_10002625_pt1 | contig 37414 bp, 44 predicted proteins | sample RumenRJG_04DNA_FD_203882 | JGI IMG/M metagenome (GOLD analysis project Ga0310695, IMG submission 203882) | Bovine rumen microbial communities from Lethbridge, Alberta, Canada - RJG_04 (v2) (version 2) | ecosystem: Host-associated > Mammals > Digestive system > Stomach > Rumen | place: Canada...
ACGAATAATCCGGCCGAAACGACCGGAATGAGATATAAAAACGTAAATTTGATGAGCTGAACGCAGAAAACGGATGGGACAAGTCGCTGCCTCGCTCAAATTGAAAACATTAAACGACAATCCCTAACCTACGCTCTCAGTCTTCTTTCCACGCCTGTCGGTGTATCGGTGGATCCGTCCCTTGGCCTGCGCCCTGAAAGGGGAGCGGCATCTTCTTTCGCCGTTGTGCCAGCCCTCTCACCGCTTCCCGCGGTTCTTTCCGGCCGGTAGCGATGGGCGTGCTTTTCATCATGTTGTCGCCTGGGATCCGGGTTCTTGCCGATGACGGAGGAACCGTAGCTGATCCATGTGACTGAACCGGTTACTGAGACCATTTCTTGATGCAAAGGTATTTCCTTCACGTGGTGGCTTCAAGGGTGAAATGCACCTCCTGAGAAATCTCCACACCTAAAGGGTAGTATTTCTCCTCCGGCCCTTGCTTCCTTACCACGGTGAAGGCGCTGATGCGGCATCAGAAATAATTCAGTAACCCTTAAAATTCAGACACATTATGGAACAGCTCAATTCAGTTATCCTCCGCGGCATCATCGGGAATGCCCGCATCCAGAACATCGGCGACACCGAGATGGCACGCTTCAGCGTCGCTACCGACCACGCCTACAAGAACCGCTCTGGCGAAGCGGTCATCGAGGTCACCTGGCACCAGGTCACGGCCTTCAAGAACGACAAGATGCCGGACTTCTCCACCCTCGTCAAGGGCGCCGGCGTCGAGGTCAAGGGCCGCCTCCGCAACAACCGCTACACCGACTCGAACGGTGTGGAAAGAACCATGACTGAGATCCTCGCATCCCAGGTCAGCGTCCTCGGCGGGGCGCTTCAATAACCCGCCGGGGAGCGGGTTCTCCGCTCCCGCTTGCTTTTCTGCGCCGCTCCGGAATCAATCCTCCGGGGCGGATCTTTATCGATATTGGAGCATTATTCTTATCTTTGTAGAGAACCCTCCATCGAAGACATCTATGACACGCAGAGAAAGCAGAGGCCTGGTGGTCCTGATCATAACTTTGGTCGCCTTAATCTCAGGCGGCATCACAGCTTATAAGGATCCGGATTCCTGGCATGGTCTAGCCCTACTTGCAATCGGCATGGTAGGGTGCTATCTTTGTTATAAGCGGTGGAAGATAGCCACCGAGGCGACGGAAGAGGAGAAGATGGCCATCGAGCATCATGATGAACAGGCTCGCACCAACATGGCAATGTGGTTGATGGTGGCGTTTTGTATAGCGGCCTTTCTAGAAGTTGTGGCCGTCGGTGTCGGTCTTATCCTGAACGCCAGCATAGGGGGTGAACTGGGACATACCATCATTCATTACGCCGTGCTCGTTGGCGGCATCTTTGCCGCACTCTGGCTGGGATTCATGCTGTTCTTTGCCTGATGGACCTTAATGATTTCATAACATTCAATCCTCTCACCGACAATGGGAACGTTCTCCCGAAGGCACCCGGAAATTACCTGGTGACCATACGGGACATCAAAGCATTGCCCACCCTGGGTTACAGAATCGTTACGAGGCATTTCCGAGGACAGGAACTCATCTACACCGGCATCACCAAAACAGATCTCTATCACCGTATCTGGAAAAGCCATATAGGCAGCCACGCCGGCCGATCGACTCTCCGCCTTACCCTGGGTTGCCTATTGGGATACAAGCCAATCCCTAGAGATAAACACAATCCAGACAACGGAAAGGTTCGTTTCAATGCAGACGATGAACGCGAACTTCGGACTTGGATGAAGGAGAATCTAGTATTCCATTTCATGCCAAACAAAGCGCCTAAAGATTTGGAAACCGCATTGATTGAGCAGTTTAATCCTCCCCTCAATCTTTCGGAAAACGAGAATCCCGTCAACAGGGAATTCCGGGCCTCATTATCATATCTACGGAGTCAAAAGCCTTGGCTTTCAGCATCCTCAAATGACGAATAACATGAATCATATCTTCTTTTTAATAAATTGATTACCAATTATTTGAGAATAATAAATAACTATTTATAAACCTTTAACACTTTTTAACAGAACTTTTTTGCCTTCCGAATTCTGTCATCATACCTTTGCGGCAACAAACCACAACGCGTATGAACACAAAAGATTTAGACAGAATTCTTGAAAGGAACTCCGACCTGGTGGATCGGGAGTTTCCAATGGACGGCAGGACATGCCACATGAAGAACGCCCCTTGCCGCCCCGCCGGGTATGAGCCGGAGGATGAAGCCGGGGTGATGTATGCTGATGGTATGGAATTCCTCGAGAGGGGAGATATCCAGACAGGAAGATGGCTTCTTGAAGAAGCCTATAAAGCAGGAAACCTTAAGGCTGGTAACAGCCTGGCATTGGGCCTTTCCTACGGATGGTTCGGCGAACGAGACGAAGAAGCCGCCACCAGACTTTTCAGAAAGCTCTCCCACAAGGGTGAGCGGAACGCGATGAACAATTATGCCTTTGCCTACCTGCATGGCCTAGGCGTGAAGAAGAACCTGTATTGGGCAGAATTCTGGTTCCAGAGAGCTATCGCAAAAGGAAACCTTTGCGCAGCAGCGACCTACGGACAGCTGAATATCGAGAATGTGTTTTCGAAGAACAGCAAGAGTCTGGGTCTTTGGTTACTTTTCTGGGCGGCCGACAATGGTGTCGCGCAAGCAATGAACGACATTGGACTGTGTTATGAAGAGGGGCAGGGTATGCATGTCGATTACGATAAAGCCTTTGAATGGTTCAAGAAATCGGTGGAATTCGGAGGCGGCGCCTGCGCTGAGTTCAACGTATCACGATGTTACCGATATGGTCTCGGTGTTGAAGTGGATGAGGACAAGGCCAATGCCTGGCAGAACCTGGCCATAGAACATGGATTTGACATTGACTCATACAATAAAGCATTTTGTTTAGATTTGTACTCACAATACGAAGGATATGATTTCTGATAAGCAAACCAATAAGGTGTTCCTGTCCAAGGGACTGATGCACTACGGGAGGGTCCTAGAAAGACTCCTTACAAAACTGAGTGGCTGGAGTATTGAAACCGAGTTCCTTCCTCTGGCCGATTCAAGGAAGCACATATGGGCACGGGATTATATGCCCATTCAGCTGGAGAAGGATAAATTTCTTCTTTATCGCTATGCTCCAGACTATCTCAAAGGATTCGAAGATTTCATTCCGGATTATCCTTCCATCTGTAAGGGACTAGGGTTGGACATCGTCACAACCGATATCGTAATGGACGGCGGCAACGTAGTCAAGTGTGGCGACAAGGTCATTATGACGGACAAGCTTATCAAAGAGAACCCGCACAAGTTCTATCGGGATATGCTTTCCGAGTTGGAAAACCATTTCCAGGCCCAGATAGTTTTAATTCCCTGGGACAAGTATGAGAAGTTCGGCCATGCTGACGGTATGGTCCGATGGATAGACGGGAACCGGGTTTTGCTTAACAATTACGCCGACTTCGATCCGGAACTCAGGAAGGAACTCCGCAAGTCTTTGTCAGAACACTTTACCGTAGAGGAACTGACCTACAGCAGTAACAAGCACGCAAAGGTGTCTTGGGCGTATATCAATTTCCTCCAGACTGAGAGATGCATCTTCGTTCCGGGTTTGGGTATTTCGGAAGACGTAATGGCACGGGAACAGATCCAGAAGTTCTATCCTAAACACCGCGTCATGACCATCGATGATTGTCTCAGTCTAGTCCGCGACGGGGGTGCCTTGAACTGTGTCACCTGGAACATCCTTGCCGATGTCTCTCCATCACGGGAAGAAGCATAAAGCATAAAACTGAATCAGTCATGAAAGGTATTTCCGAGCTTAAAGCGCGCCTGCAGGTCTTTTATTCGAATCGGAAGATTGCTATTCTGCCCTCCGCGGATGAACGAGAAGAGTATGCCAAGGTCATTGGGGATTGTTTTATGCCTTGTGCCCAATCTATCCTGGCCGGTTTTTTCACCGTAACTAATCAGGAAGGTGGGGGAATGGTTATCCGGGAAATCCATCCTACAGCAATTGAACTGTATTATCACGAAGAAGGTGATGAACGGTTCAAAGATCCCATCATGTATCATACTGACGACCGTAAGAAAGCCGAGCATCCGGATTTCTTTCAAAAAAGAGGTATCAACAGTATCCCATATTTCCCGGTGGGCAGCATCCATCCTCATACATCCGGCATTGACATCACCTTTGAAAATCCCGAACTCATGTACCGTGCTTCTTTTCTCATCCGGGAATACAACGTCGTATATGTAAAAGGGGAGCCACCGGTCAAAGTCAAGAATTCCACAGAGATCTACGACGACATGCTAATCCAAGGAATACCATTGGAAGACTCCGACTGGATGGAGTGGCACGATGGCGGTATGATTGATGAGAAAAACATTGAACGGTGCGGACGTAGAAACGTTGCGGAATTCGTGAAGAATAAGTCGGGTGAATGGAGAAAGAATACCGACATAGTTGGGAGAGATCATTTTACCCTTGGGGGAGTCCAGTATGTGAAATGCCCTTTCAAGTGGCAGTTCCGAATAAGACAGTAGATTCTATCCGGCGACAAAAAAAGGGGCCTCATTTGCGAGACTCCGTTTGTTGTACGATCAGAACCCTTCCGGCCCACCATTCTGATCAAGCAGATCATGGTAGTCGCCGTCTTGGATGGCGTCGAGCTGGGGATCCGCGTTCCCGCCCTTCTCTATGAATTCACGAGCCTTCCGGGCAATGTCGGGATCCGGTTTCCAGTCGCCTGGTCCATCGATGTGACCGCCGATGCCCATTCTCTTCTGCTCCTCAGGAGTAAATATCTCTTCATAGGATCGAGGCAAGGCCTTTTTCGCCCCAGCCTTCTCATCAGCGGCATTCTCGATGGCGACTATGATGATTGTCGCCAAAACGCATATGCCGACAACAATCCAAGCCCAGTTGTTGGAATTCTTATACCAAGGCTTTGCCTTGAACGGTTCTTTTGCTTTCTGCATATGCTATTGAAGCTCTATTCAATGCAAATGTACAGAGAGTAGCCGACGATTCCAAAAATCAGTCAAAGTATCATATGCGCTTTTTGAGCGTCTCTCTTCTTTTACCGGAAGCGGTATAACCGTTCATGCAACCCCGGGGATTGGCGTATATCCATTTCTGCAAACCTATGTTCGCGCTCCGATGCGCCAAGCCAGACCTGCAAAGCAGGGGAGACGGACAATCTTCCTCCTTACCGGAGAGTATTCTCTGTCTCCGGCTTGCCTTCATCTGACCGGGCTCGCATTCCGAAAGCAGAAAAATATACGAATCCCCGGGGCTGGAAGGCCCGGAACAAAGGGAAAAGAAATGAGTTCGTGATTATGGAAGATGCATTGACTCTCGTCCTGATCATCGTCCTCTGCCTGCTCCTGAAGCCGCTCATATCCGCCATCCTGCGCGGACTGGGAAGCTCGGAGCATCGTAGAGACCGGTAGGGTGCTGACGGTGCGATAGGACCGACATATCATTGAATGGGTTGGCTACGGCATTTGGCGCGGCCTGACTTATTGTTGTCTCTCGGTTATTGATGAGAATTCCCGAATCCTACAAAAGCTTCATGGCGATATGCGCACAAGCCTCCGCATCGGCCAGGGCATGGTGGTGATTCGTGAGGTCATATCCGCAGGCGGCAGCGACGGTCTGGAGCTGGTGGTTCGGGAGTTCCTTCCCAAAATGTCGTCTCGATGCCGACAGCGTGTCGTGAAATTCATAGTCCGGATAGTCCATCTGATAGACGCGGAATACTTGCTTGAGACAGCCTTCATCAAAAGGACTGTTGTGGGCGACCAGCGGCAATCCCTCGATAAGAGGTTCAATCTTCTCCCATACGAAGGGGAAGACGGGCGCATCCTCGGTGTCTTCCGGCCCGAGCCCGTGTACCTGCCGGCAGAACCACTGGTAATACTCCGGTTCCGGATGGATCAGGCTGTAGAATCGGTCCACAATCTCCCCGTCACGAACGATGATAACGCCGACGCTGCAGACGCTGCTCGGGCACTCGTTCGCCGTCTCGAAATCTATCGCTGCGAAATCTCTCATAGACCGTAGTTCTTGTACATCAGGGCGATGTCTGCCTTGATCTCGTCGCGAAGTTCTTTCGGTTCAAGGACTTCAACGTCTGGACCATGGCTCAGGAGTTCCTGACGGAAATCGTAGGTGGGAACCAGATAATACTCAAAGATGCCGTATTCAGGCGTCTCCTCAATGAGCTTCTGGGTGTCGTGCAGCGGTAAGGAATCGATATACCTGACCTGGTCGGACACGACCTTGATCTTGACGGGGGTGGGTTTCCTGTCATCGAGGATGACTCCGAAATACTTGCCGAAGAATTCGGCCGCATTGAACTTCGCGGGCAGCTTTAAAGCTTTCTTATGAGGAATGACATTTTTCATCCGCTCATCCAGGGCATAGATCCATGGATCATCATACCCATCGCCCCTTCCCAGCACATACCAGCGCTGTTTGAAAAGTTTCAGACAGTAGGGGTGCAGGATGAAGGTACTCGGTTCGTCCTTCCAGAAACTCTGGTAAGTCACTTCGACGGTCATCTTGTCCCGCATGGCGTTCACGATGACCGGAAGCCACTTCTGGCTGGAGGGGATCTTCTCAAAGAGGATCCGGTCGCGCATGTCGGAACTCTCGTTCAGCAGGTTGTTCATGGACAGGGACTCCAGCAGCCACTGGCGGATACCGTCGCCCTCCAGGTCATCGGAGTTGGCGATGTAGTACCCCAGCGACCGGTCGCACTTGATCTCGATTCCGAAGGTGTCCAGGATGGCCTCCCGGTGGTTATGGAAGGTGCGCTCATAAAGCTCTTCGCCGGTCTCGTTCAGTGGAGAATCCTCCCAAAGGTCGCTGAGCTCCTTCCTGGAGATGTGTCCGTGGCGGTTGATGGTGTCAATCAGCCAAACATACCTGTTGAAATAGTTCTTTGCCATATATCTTGTCCTTATACGATTTCTGCCTAAAAGGGCCTGCACATCCCTGCGGAGGCCCTGAACTCTTTAACTCTTATCATCATTGTTTTCTGATTGCAAAGGTATATGCAAATATTGCCAAAATCCGGCAGTTTTGCAAAAATGCGACATTTTTAATGCTCGTCATAATACTCGAAACATTCTTCCAGCGAGTGCAACTCCTGCTTCCGATACGAATCCTTTGTCAGGAATTGTTCTTCTATCGTGTCACGAGAAGAATCTGACTCAACTCGCACCCAGATCCATAGGTCTGATTCGGGGTTGTCAATGACCATCCACGCTTCCAGGGTAACTATATCAGCATTGTGACGGTGATAGGATACGTCTTCAATGATAAGACGTTTCTTCAGCGCTGGTGGTACACCTTCAAACAGGAGTTCCAGGAATTCCTTCATGGGAGCTTTCCCGAAGGCAGCAAAGAGTTCTTCGTACTTGACTGTATTCATGATTGATTAATCATTTGGTTTACTGCCGCGAAGATAGGGGAACTGATTGCCATTCCGTGGCAGGAAGAAAAACCACCCATTCACTCGTGATAGATCCGTACTGCCATGAATTGGCAGTTATGTGGCCTACCTTTGTCATAAAATAGAGCTCCTCTGGAAGATCCTCTCCGAGCAGAGTATGGCCTGGGGAGATTGATTGAAATGAAAAATGGTTAACTTTGAAAGAACAACAACACGTATGAAAGAGAACTCCACTCAAAAACCCCTCAGTAAGGAAGAGATTATCGCTGAATTCGCCAATACCACCTTTGATGCTCGTTTCGCCGACTTCTTCTATGACAGATATCTCGACGAATTCGAGGTATGGGAAGATTATGACAATCCAAACGAAATGGCCCTGAAATGTGTGAAACATGGTCTGACATGGTATGCCCTGTATAAAAAGATCGGTCACCATGAACAATGGTGCAAAGCGGCGTACGAATTTGGATGCGAAGGAGTTCAGATTGACGTTTCTTTAGAAAACGAACTTGAATGTATGGCCGAAGTAACGGAGAGAGTAGAGTCTCATTCAAAAGACCTTTTCATCTCAACGAGAGACTCCGAGTATGCAAAGCATTTCGAACACATAAATAAACACTATCAGAAGGACGGAATATTCATGTTCTTTTACTCAGAGTATGCTAAAGAGTTCGGGTTTGACCGGGATATGCTCGACATTGTCTCCCGTAAGACCCACGCATACACTGATGCTATAGAACGGTTGAAGAGTGAAGATTTCGCATCCTATTATGCCACATTGATTGACTATAATAGCGAACAGGCCTGGATCATCGCCGAACTCCGGGAAAGACTCCAAAAAGAAGGATGGGATGAAGATTATATTCGGACCTATCTCCATCGCTATGCCGACGGTCTAGAGGAGGATGGTGAGGAGCGCGAGCATCCTGATATTCCCGCATATTGGGAGGAGAAGGTAGATGCCTTCATGAAAGGCTGGGATTATGCCCGGAAACATAACTTAGATATTAAATTTGCCGAGAGATTCCGCGACATCTATCTCAACCTGGCACATCCCGATGAGATTCCGGATTATCCTTTCTCTGAAACTGAAAACAAAGCAATTGAAGAAACCTTAAAGCTTTATGGCAAAAGTATTTAAAGTGACGCCAAAACGCATCAAGCGCGCCAATGGTCTGGTGCTGGCACCGGATATGTCCGTCGTGGTCACCACCCAGCAGCATATGAACTCTCCGTTTGGCAACGGAGCAAAGGAGCTCAAGGAGATGTATATGCGTATCTACGGCTTCGACTACCAGAAAGCCAACTGCACGCAGGCCGATTTCGATTGGGAAGTCCTAGGATAAAGAAAAACTCTTCTTTTCTGACAACCTGCCGGGCTTTGGCAAGCCGATGTGCTTCCTTTGCATCAAATGGAAAGCACAACGGCAGGCATAGTGCGGATGAGGGATGTCCGCTTCGATCCGGAACTGTTCCGCAACTATATGAGCGGGACGGTTCTGGATGAACTTTTATGCAGTTACAAGGGTCTCCCCAAAGGAGTCAATTATATGGTCATCGGCGACCCTGGAGTAGGGAAGACAACCATCATCCTGGATCTCCTTTCCAATATCAGGAAACAGTCCCCGGGTGTCCGTGTCCTTTTCATCAGTGCGGAGATGAACGAGATTGACCTCGCCATCTACGTACAGCGTTTCCCCAAGTTCCAGGATCTGGACATCCTGTTCATAGAAGCCGGTTTTGATGAGGATGAGCCGGCCCATAATTTCGAGAAGGTGAAGGATGTCCTGAAACAGGGATGGGACATCGTCGCGGTGGATTCCTTCTATGAATTGCAGGGCATCATCAAGGAAGAGGAAGGGATCACGCTGAAGAAAGCCGAGAGCATGCTCCTGTCACTGGTGAAGAAGCAGAACAAGGCGGTCAATGATGCTGGGATCAACACGACCTTCCTGACGATCCAGCAGGTTACGAAATCCGGGCATTTCATCGGATCCAACCGGCTGAAGCATTCCATTACCGCCATGATGGAACTCCGTCTGGAGAATCCCAAGAACATCTACTCTGACCGCTACGTCGTCTTCAGCAAGCACCGCAGGGGAGATGTTGGTGTCAAGCTTTATTATGATCTCTCCGTGACGGGCGATGTCTTCTACAATGAGGAGAAGTACCTGCAGGACCGGCAACTTCGGAAACTTCAGTCGACGGCGGCCTCAAGCCTCAGGAAGTTTGCGGACCGGTTCGATCTCATATTCAACAATGCCAGCAACAATCAAAACAACAATAGCAATGAGTGAACTCAGCATCAGTGCCCTGCGTGAACTGGTGGACAGGACGCAGGCCCCTTACAAGATCGTGCGGCGCGATGCCGTGGAATATGTCGGTCGTCTTGATGACGGAACGGGTGTGACGGCTCCCTATGACGGATATGGGAAGAATGTCTATAAGGTCGAGGGAACGGAAGTCCTGGTCAATGATTTCGTATCGAAGGAATTGGACGAGTTGATCGGGTTGACACCCAAACAACAGAAGGTCGTGAAAGCGGCATCCGGAGAGATGGGGCTGCGGGATTTCAGGAATTACCTTGCCACGGCCGGGTCCTTTACCAAGCCCCAATCCATCGCCTTAATCGCCAATCCGGATAGCAAAACCGTATGCGGGATTGTCCCCATCAAGAAACAGGAAATACCCTCTGATTCCTTCTTCGACTTCCTGGAAATGTTCCTGGATGAGAATCACCTCGTCCCCGTTCGTCACGTGGCCGCCTACAGTGCTTCAGCCGGACTGACGGTCTATATGGACAGCGTGGATCCTGTCGTCAAGCAGATCGCTCCGGGAGAGGATTTCCTGGTCAACTCCTACTTCCTGCGCTGGAATCTCGGCCAGATCGAATTGGGTCGATACTACGAAAGGCTTGTATGCTCCAATGGTCAAACCGAGACCATCAAGCACGCGGATGCAAAGATCATGTCACTGGAAACGGATGTCGTCAGAAGTATTCTGAACATCCCGAAGTACACGGATCTCCTCGAAGAATCATTCGGCCGTTTCAGCCAAAAGGCCCTTGAGGCAATTTCGGTACGCGCTTCCATGGCAGAACTGAAGCTGGTCTCGCAGAAACTGGACCGGTATCTTGTTGATTCTGAATCCTCGGCAAGAATCGCTCCTTACACAGAGCAGTTACAAATGTATGCCGACAACGGATACCGGTGCGATCCATACGAACTGAGGGAAATGAAGGCGGGGATGAGTGTATGGGAACTATACAACGGCGTTACCGATTACGCATCGAATAATACCTTTTGGGACAGGGACGATAACCGACGGGGCATGCTTCAGGAAGAGGCGCTGACATTCCTGATGAAACAGAGGGATATCAAGAACTACAAGGATGTGTTCAATGGATGAGATTCAGAATTTGGAAGATATTGAGGGCTGGCCCTGCGGTCAACCCTTAAGGTCTTCTAATCGTTTCAATTCTGTCCCACTCCATGGATCTTGAATCAGCATTTCACCGGCTTTCGTCAATAACTCTGCGCCGGTTTTGCAATCATGCAATAAGAGGTCGGATTCCTCTTTGAGTGCAACGCGGAAGCAAACTCTTATCGGGAAACAGTTCAGCAATTCTTCTGTAAGCACTTCCTTTTTCAATCGATTCGTTGCAAGAAACACAGTAATACCATGGAGAGGTCCTTTCTTGGCTATGGACAAGATAGAATGCTGAGTGATATCCAGATGTGTGTTGGCGGTCTCTCCCATGTACTCTCCTGGAACCAGGTCTGCGTATTCGTCGATGAATAGATAAATCCTCGGAACTGGTGATTCTCCTTGTTCTCTGGAATAGATGCGACCTTCAAGTGCAATTAGGACAGATTCTATTTCAAGTAAACGCTTATAGATCTGAACTTGTCCATCGAACTCATCATATTCGCCAGATTTTTTGGGGTCCAGTACGATGATTATACGATTATAACTGGCTCCTTCTTTGAGAAGAGCCGATAACTCAAACTTTAACAGAGACGTCTTGCCCTGTTTGGTCGCGCCTCCAACCAATATGTTCTTGTAATCTGTCATACGACAAAGATGGCAACGTTGATTGCCATTCCATGGCAGTTCAATCTTTTTTGGGGCGACAATTACGACTGCCACGTGTTGGCAGATTGATGACATACCTTTGCATGCGTACCATTATGATAGAATTGATCCATACATATTGGCGAGAATCCAAAAACAGGTTTTGGGAATACCTGGCATGGCCGGAAGAAAAGTTGTCTGACCTGAATTCCATTTTGGCCGTGTATCGTGAAGTCGATGAGGTCAATGAACGCTGGGTAAAAGATCTATTGGTCGTTGATGAAAACTGCACGGATGATGATCTTTCTTTTGAAATCAGTGATAATGTGCAGGAGGTATTGGAACTTGCTCGAGAAATCGATATGAAGTTCGGTACCTATAAAACTATTCTCGAATGGGCGAAGGAACATCCAGGAGGGCACGATGAATGTTTGGACTTCTATTTCCAGGATAAAGACTATTCGTTATGACACTTAATCATTGGAATAAAATCACACATTGGTGCCCGGCGCAGCTCTTCTACTACTTCGAGGATGCCGATGCCGGCAACTGGTGCATCTACCTCCGCTGGAATGGCCAACGGGGCGATGAGCCCTGGTCGGCGGAACTCGTGCGCTGCGGCGAGAACTGGAACTTCCGCTGGGACAGTCCAGACACTGTTGATCTTTTGAAGGCGAAAGAATACACGCCTGGAACCGTTACCGGCTACTACTATGGCGAAGAGTACCCTTTCCTGCAAACCAAGGTGCTGGAACTGGTGCGAGAAATGTTTCCTGCCCTCGAATTTCCGAATAATTCGTAACTTAGCGCTATGACACAGTACATCGCAGACGAAGCCCATTTCAAGGAGGTCATTGCCCGGGTCCCGAATGTCAAGCGTTCCCTTTGGATCGGGACGGCTGACATCAAGGACCTGTATGTCGGAGACCGGCCTTTCCTGGGTATCCTTGCGGACTTGATATCGAAGGGAAGGGAAGTGCGGCTCATCCATGCCAAGGAGCCGGGTCCCAACTTCCGGGAGGACTTCGACCGATACCCCGTTCTTTTCACTGGGTTGGAGCGGGCGTTGTGTCCTCGGGTGCATTTCAAGTTGATTATTCTTGACTGCAAAATGGCGTACATCGGTTCCGCAAATCTGACCGGTGCCGGTATCGGCATGAAAGGGACGACTACAAGGAACTTCGAAGCGGGAATCCTGACAGACGATCCTGCCCTGGTGGAAGCAGCCATGAATCAATTTGATTCAGTATGGGCAGGTTTCAGGTGCAAAGGCTGTCGTAGGAAGCAATACTGCGGCGATCCTATCTTGAAATAGCTTTTACCTCTGAGAAGATGACGACTCCATGGATAGTTCCCACAACTCAACCGGAAACCTTTGAAGACGAATACCCGGCCAGACGATAGGGCTTTGTTCGGATGCTTCTGAGAATAACTGCGCCCGGCTGTTCTGCGTCACATTGTGGTAACTGAAAACGACGCCGTAGAGTCTAAAGTACAACACATTCTCTTCTATGTTGTAGAAGAAATCGAGGCCCTTGATCGGATGATAGATGCAGTGGGTCCATAAACGTGTAGCGTGGCCCTTTATGAACGAATAGGTCAACAGTTTCTTCCATTTTGGAGTTTTGATGGCTGCATTGAGCAGATTCAATGCAGAGAAACAGCGGAAATAATCGTCCAGAGTATAACACTTCTCCTGTGCGGCTTTCATCGCATCAATCACATTATTCCCAGAAATTTCTTTCATCTGAGAAACCTGAGATCGCTTGAACAAGTCAGCTACAACGTCTGAGAAATCTCGCATAGTGGAACGTTAATGGAGGTTGTTGACAAAAGACTTCGGAAGACAGACATTCTCTAGCCCCACTGCCTTGGCGAACAGTGGCGCAATTTCTTTGTCCCTGAATCCGGCGATGCCGCAACCGATGCGAGTCACGTAGAAGAAGAGCTCGGGATGAGCCGAGGCAAAGGTGATGAATTCATCCACATAGGGTTTGATCGTCTCAACGCCTCCTTGCATCGTAGGGATAGCATAACTCTGGCCACGAAGTCCCACTCCGCATCCCATTACCGCACCGAACTTCTTGAAGGCAACATAAGCAGCTCCGCCGCCGTGCATGCCTGCGAGATTACTACCGAATACGAAGACCTCGTCCGTCTTCAACTCTGTGATGAACTCTGGAGTGAATTCAGGGCGTTCAATGCCATTGAAGGTTCTGTTCATTGTATGTGTTGCCATGGTTCAGTCATTGTTAGTTTTCTTCCTCTCACTGCGTTTCTTGATGGGGCCCTGGTGGCGGCCACGGTTGAGCTGGACTCCGTTCCTGTTCAAGACACGGAAAACGCTCGTCCGGCTCTTGAACCCGCTCATACGCCAGATGTCATCCATGGAAACGCCGGAGTTGTACATGTTCACGATGGCTTTCTCCCTGTCTGCCCGGAGAGCGTCCTTCACGAGGTTCAGTTTCCCTTTCCGCTTCATGAGCATCCGGTTCTCGGAACGGCGGATGGATGTCGCCTCGGCAGAAAGACTGCCTATCGTCTTCAGGATATCCGCCTGTGTAGTGTCGGGGAAGAGGATGTTCCCGGAGTCGATCGCGTCATGGATGCTCACGACACGGACGCCGATCTCGTTGCAGAGGTCAAGGAATGCTCCAAGCTCCCGGATGCCACGTACCGCGTTGCTGAGTTTGCTTACAACGATGATGTCTCCTGGCTGGAGACCAGCGAGCATACGCCGCCACTCAGGACGGAGTTTCTCCTGAGATCCGCTTTCTTCAATGATGCTGTCGCATCCGAAGTCCCGCATCCAGGTGGTGTCTTCATCGTGGGTAAGAAGATTCCTGGAGAGGAACATATATCCGGTTGTAGCCATAAGGTTTCGTTTGAATCGGACGCTAATATACAATAAAAGTGGAACAATTCAAATGGTACTCTGAATTATTTTCAAAAAGTAACATCAACACAGCTAAACAGTTGGCTTCCGAATCAGAGTACCACCATTCGGCACGGGTCTGGACAGTGTCGAAATAATGTGCCGAAAAGGGTTTGAAAATCCGTGAAACTATTTATCTTTGCAATAGTTGCAAGTAATTGTAAACAAGTTGTTTAATAAATTAAACTTGTTTAATTGCTTTAGGTAATTAAACAACCTTCCTAAAAAGGAATGGAGCAGTGAACAAGGCATCGAATCATACTATTCTGGCAACGCGTAACTGCGCGGAAACCAGAGCACTGGACAAGGACCCATAAACCCATCTATAATTCCTATGACAGAGTACCTTTCGAGCAAACCTCGAATCAAAAGAATCAGAGACATGAATCATCTTCAGATCGATAATTTCAGGGCGCTGGCTCCTATCCGTCTTCCGGGTATCACCGAACACGAAGGACTGGAGTACGTCGATGATTACGACGACTACGCCCTCCTGACGTACCAGCTTCCGAAACCGGTGGGAATCCAGGACCTGATGGACCAGCTGGAGGACAACATGGGACTGAACATCCTTTACCATTGCAGGAACTCCTTCAGCGAGTCCTCCCCGCAGCACTGCTGTGCCTACTCAAGCCCGACGTTCGAGGCGATGTACAAGTTCAACGCCCAGACCGGCGCGGACGGCATGGTCAGTACCCTCTACGTCTATATCTTCGAGTCCCTCGAAGTGATGCTGGAGTTCCTGAAGGAGGATCTCAGGCAGCATTCGAAGGCGGCCCAGTTCCAGGGCATGGACCTGCCCAGGCTGGTTGCGGACTTCATGTGATGTGCCGGAAATGGACGACAAGACATACCGGAACATTGTGGCACTCATCGACCGCTATTCCTACCAGATCAAGGTAAAGGATCCGGACGCATACCATGCGTTCACGGATCTCTCCGGGAGCGAGGGGAGGACGGTCCCGATGCGCTGTCTCACGCTCACCGTCGCGCACCGCTACGGCTCCTATCAGCCGGGACATGAGTGGTTCATCGCGCTGAAGGAAATGGCAAGGACGATCCGCCGGATGTCCTCCTCCGACAGGGAATTCATGTGGCGCGTGAGACGCCATGACCTGTCCCGTAACGACGTCGAGAAGATCATCCTTTCAGCCTCCAACGGAGTCATCCGCCTGCGGCTATTCTGACCCTTCCGTGCCGATCCGGATCGGCACGACCCATTATCATTTTCTTATGCAAAACTCCTAAAAGACATGACTGCTGCCATCAACACCATCATCCAGCTTGCCATTCCGGCGCTGCTCCTTCTCATTCCCCTCTGCTTCTACAGGAGAAAGGGGAAACGCTTCATTCGTTTCTACATCGCGATGGCCACCGGGCCGAAGAAACGCAAGGCCTACATGCTGGCTTTGTCGATGATCGTGATCCTCTTCAACTTCTCGTGCTTCGCACGGGAAGGGGCCAGCCTTTGGCACGTGCCGGGCTTCCTGATCGGCATGATCCTGCTCCGGTACAAATCCACGGATGCCGCTCTGCACCTGCTGAATTCTGACCGGATGCTTCAGGAACTCACCTTCGGAGCGATCCTCCTGTCCATGATGGAGCCGAGACTTTTTTCCATGAGCGTGTCGATGGCCCTGGTCTTCGCCTTTGCCATGATGTACCCATCAGATGAGATCATCAAACAGGCGGAGTTCCTGGGAGCGGAGAACCTCTCCATGCAGCTGTCCCATGAGGAAATCACAGACCTTTATTTCACAATGCCCCGTGCCAGAATAGTCCGGCATTCCCCGACCCATAAATGCGACGGGCAGAACGGCACGGACCAACCAGAAAAGAACCAGAAAGAATGAAAAAAGACCATACCGCCAGGCAGAAGCCTAAGCGCCCTGCCTATAACCATGCCATGCCAAAAGAATTGGCAGACTACCTCCGTCAAAAAGATGTCGAGAGGCTTTCCAAGTTCGATGCATTCCATGACCTGATGGAACGGCAGGCGAGGCTGCTCGTCGAGCCGACTGAGGACAACGCCTCTACCATCGTCGTGACGCTCACCCAGCTGGCCGGAGACTGGGGATGGCACCGCCATTCCGTCTCCCGGTTCCTGGACCACCTTGCAGATCTCGGAGTCGTTACCCACCAGCAGGTGGGGCATTCCTCCAGGCTTCGCCTCCCAGGACTTGAAATTCTGGCTTCCTGACGCTTCTTCCAGCCCCGGCTTGCCGGGAGTCCACTTTGCCATTGAAAGAGCGGATTTGGCCCGGAAATGGGCGTTTCCGAGACTATCCGGAACTATCCGAAAGTATCCGAATCTTTCCGGATAGATCCAGAGTGATTTTAGCAGCGGGCTTGCCCGTGTGCCGAAAACGAAGGGAAGGTGGTAACTTAATATGTAGTTTGACTGTCGTCAACTACCCGCGTGCCGAAAACGCAGCAAGCTGGGGCACGGAAAAGAAGGGATAGATAACCCTATAATCATCCGAAAAATGGAAGCACAGAAACAGGTCCTGCATTTCCAGGCGAAATGCGGATTCACGACAGCCCAGAGCAACGAGCACCAGAGACGGTGGACGGAGAAGGGGTGGGACAGCGCCAATGAGAACGGACGCATCGACCGCAGCCGGACGTGCTTGAATTTCGAGATCGTCCGGGGAGGGAAGGTGCAGGCTGTCGACCAGCGCAAGTCCATCCCGGAGAAGTTCGTCGAGAACCTCACTTCCCGGGGGATCAAGGATCCTAACCGGAAGTGGCCTGACGAGCCGCGCTACCGGACCGTCGTGGACTTCATCATCAGCGGTTCGCATGACACGCTCTGCAGCCTCGCTTTCGGCACACAGGAAGTGGATTTCTCTCCCAGTGCCGAAAACGGAGGACTCGAACGCCGCCCTGAAATCGAGCAGTGGGCGAAGGATATGTACGATGTCCTTTCCGGCAAGTTCGGGGAGGAGAACATCCTGTCCTTCATTGTCCACCTCGATGAACGGACACCCCATATCCATGCCGATCTGGTACCTGTGACACAGGACGGCCGGATCTCCTTCAGCAAGGTCTTCTGCGGGCCCGACAAGTACGAGTTCCGGCGCCGGTCGCTGGCACTCCACGATCTCTTCGCGGAGGTCAACAAAAAGTGGGGCCTCCGGCGCGGAGACAGTGTCGCCGTGACTCATGCGAAGAAGAAAAGCCATGAGGAATACCGACGTGAACTTTCGGCACAGTGCAGCACCCTGGAACGTGAAATATCCGGCAGGGCTGCCAAACTGGAAGGGCTCGACAAGCAGATCAGATTGGCAACGGTCCGCATCAAGGGACTCCGGACGATGGTCTCCAACCTCGAATCAGGAAGGGCACGGATAGAAGGGGAGCTGGACGGTATCCGGCGCAGTCTCTCCGATGGAGACATCTCCACCGGCAGCCGGGAAGCCCTGCTCCGGAAGGAGGAATCCCTCCAGCGGAAACTTGATGACATCCTCGCTAAGCTCGCTGACAAGCAAGGCAAACTGAAGGATGCCGACCGGGCCCTGGCCGACCTCAAGGAGCAACTGTCCCAGTCCAAAGAACGGCAGGCGGAGCTCGAACGTGAGATACAGGCTGCCACTTCCAAGGTGTCGCAGATCGCCCTGAGCAAGGTCGGCGCGGAAGCCCTCTGGGGAGTCCTCAATGAATTCCGGTCCATCGACAAGGAGATGCCGGATGAGGTGTCCGAGCGCTTCGACGATTCCTTCCTGCAGGACATGAGCAGGCGGGGCATGCAGATCGTCACGTGTGCGGCTCTCCTCTCGATGGGGATGGTAGATCAGGCGACCACCTTCGCCCAGAACTGTGGCGGCGGAGGTGGCCATGCCCACGGCAAATGGGGACGTGATCCGGAAGAGGATGAGCGTGCCTGGCTCCTCCGCTGTTTGGCACGGTCACGCCAGATGATGACCCCGGCAGGCCGGAAAATCAAGCGATGACGTGCCGATCCACACTATCATTTTCACATAATCAAAACACTCAAAAAGATGAAACATTTCGTATTGATAAACATAATCATTGCCCTTGGGGTGTTGACACTCCAGGCGCAGGACACGACCGTCGTCCAAAAATACAAACCCGTCAACAACTACAGTGGGCTGAATTCCCTCATGAAGAGACTGGCCAACCCGTCCTGGAATGGAACCCCAGCACAAATCGGAACCGGTCTGAAGTTTGAGCAGGGAACAATATCCCCTCTGAACGGGACATCCCAGAACGCAACGACTTCGCCAGTGACGTCTTCGGGAAGTTATGCTGGTGAAAATGCTGAGCCTTTGAGCCTGTATCTGAGGGAGATGGAAAAGGGAGAAGTGCCGGTTGGGCCACCCGTCTTCGTCTTCTTCCGCCTTGCAGGTAGCTACATCACGGATTCGGCGCAGATGCAGAACATCCACGCTGCAGTGGACCTGACCATCGCACACGGTCTCCGGGTCCGGATCACCGGGGCGGCGGACTCTGCGACTGGATCGGCGGACAAGAATGCCGCCCTAGCGACAGCGCGGGCAGAGCATGTCGCAAAACTATTCAAGGAAAGGGGAGTCCCAGAGGAGAAGATCGAAGTACAATCGGAAGGAGGAGTAGCCGCTTATGAACCCGTATCAGTAAACCGCAACTGCCGGATTGAGCTTTTCATCAAGTAAACAAGCCGGACAGTGCGGATTCCACAATCAATAACTTTCAAACACACACTACCATGAGAAGAAAAACAAAAGAAGCAATAGAAGAGCCGAAAACGAAGAAGTACTTCGTTGTCCAGGTGTATGACTGTGGATTCACCCCACACGTCGAGTTTGTCTCCGATTCCTGTGAGGAGGCCCAGCAGTTCGCTACCCTCGTGCGACGCAATAAGCCGGATAACGAGTATATCGTACTCGCCCAGATCTGAGTATTTCCCTTGAATGTGGGAATCCAGGCTTAAATGGTCTTATATGGGCGCCTAGGGCTTAGCGAACAGATGTTTTGGGTATGTCACTCCAAAGGGTCGTGTAATGCGGACTCTGGTGCTCCCTCGACATCTTGATCTCGCCGCTGCCCTGGGATCCCAGAAGGACCGCGCCGCGGCCGAACGCCTTGTGGATGGAGTCGATGCTCTCTGACAGCCTCGACTCCTTTTCGAGTGCCGCCATGTCCGAGAAAAGGGAGTGGGCGTAGCCTTCCTCCTGCACCAGTTTTGTGATGACCACACCTGCTTTCTTGTAGCCGTAGCCCGGCCGGTAGAAGTCCCTGCAGCCCTCCAGCGCATGACGGATGAAGATCCGGTGGTCGGCCGTCCCGTCGGGGATGACCACGTACTTGCTGGCGTAGGTCTGGGGAGCGTTCTCTTTGAACCGGTTCGTGATGGCGAAGACGACCATCTCCAGGGCGATCGAGTGTTGCGAGCGGAGCTTCGTGACGGCTCCCTCCGCGAAGTTCGCGACCTGCTCGCTGAGCTCCTGCAGACTGGTGATCTCCTTACTGAAACTCCGTGATACGCAGATGGTCTTCCTTGGTTCGATCATGTCCTCCAGCGCGATGCAGGGAATGCCTTTGAGTTCCTTCCAGGTCCTATAGCCGGGCAGGTGGAAGAGCATCCGGACCGATGTTTCGGGTAGGCTCGCGTAGTCCCAAGCGGTCTTCACGCCCATGGCTTCGAGCCTGCGCATCATCCTCCTGCCGATGCCCCAGACATCCTCGGCGGGGAAGTTCCGCAGAACCTTCTCGATATCCTGTGGCCTGTGCATGTAGCAGCCGCCTTTGAGCTTGGGATAGCGTTTGCAGAGCTTCGAGGCGATCTTCGCCAGAGTCTTTGTCGGTGCGATGCCAACGGATACCGGAATGGAGGTCTGCCGCCAGCATTCCCGGGAGATCTCCTTGGCGTACTTGTCGAAATCCACGTCCATCCCGTCAAGGTCCAAGAACGCTTCATCGATCGAGTAGACCTCGATGGAAGGGGAGTAGTTCCTCAGAACCTCCTGCACCCTTCTGGACATATCCCCGTACAGCGCGAAATTCCCCGAGAACACGTGGACATGGTTCCGCTCCACGATATCCCTAATCTTGAAAAGTGGATCGCCCATCTTGATGCCGAGTGCCTTGGCCTCGTTGCTCCTGGCCACCGCGCAGCCGTCGTTGTTAGAGAGCACGATGACCGGCTTCCCGTTCAGCTCCGGACGGAAGACCCTTTCGCACGAGGCGAAGAAATTGTTGCAGTCGGCTAAGGCGTACACGGACGAGGATGAAACAAAGCTCTTGGCTATTTGATGATCAGGAGACAGTTCTTTTGTAGTAATTGGGGTTGCTCCCTGGTATGAAGGGACGTAATTCTATATGGAACAACTGATGCCATCCGGCTATCCCATTTTATCATAGGTTCCGTCAGATGATCTTTTGTAGCGGTTCCCATCATCACCCGTATACCAATCGTCAAATAACTGCTTCATTTCAACACCATGATAATAATCGGAGGAGGGATTCTTGTTTTCATTGGAACTGCTGTGACTGCTCTTTGACGATGAAGAGGACGATGCGGATGTGTCGCCCCCTGCGGCCAGTATGAAGAGAATGATGGCGGGGATGACCAGTGCAATAGCGGCAGCGACGGTCAGGGTGGCGAAGACCTGCTTCCAGAAGGCTTCCCTAAAGTCGAAAACATACTTTCTGTATGAGAGAAGAATCGTGAGGATGCTGACCAGAACGGAGCCCAGATAAAACAGTAAAGTGTAGAAGGCTTCCTGTTCTCCGAAGTCCTTAGCATAGAGGAAATAGGGGGCTATTATCAGAAGTCCAGGAATGACCCCGACTAGTAGTTCCTTTCCGAAATAGCGGGAAGGCGTTATGCATCCGCCAGCCAAGTTGTCGAATAAGTCATGGATACGACCGGGGAAAAAGACGGACAACGCGCCAAACGCCAACAAGATGAATAGTAACCATCTCGACACCTTCGCCATCACAGGTGTCAGTTCCCCTCCGAACGGATTCTCCAGCCCTCCATTCTGAGGAGTGAGCTCAGCAACGGTCCCCATCAGATTCTCGCCCCAGTCGACTACGCCCTGGTACTCCTTTTTGGAAAGCGTGGAACCGTGATACTCCAGATGACGGATAATGGGTTCCTTGCCATCTCCGCTTTCAATCCAGCCATATGTCCAGTTTCCCTGTCTGTCCAGACAGTTTTTTTCATTGTGGTAGATAATCCCGTTTTTCAAGGGGGCGATCAGGTCCAATTTCTTTTTAGCCGGGAACAAACCGTACTTCATGTAATCTTCGCCTTCCTTCTTTCTGCGGGGCGGTCGGTATTCTTCGTAGTACGTCCCATCTGGGCCGAAATAATACCTTTGCCATCGGCCATCACAGGGAGATACGGCACTGAACTTAGCCAGGGGCTGCCCGTCCCGCTTGTAGTACATTGTGAGCAGTGTATCTCCGGCAGCATTGATCAACAGACACTTTCCAGGGACCTTAACGTAGTCATAAAGGATGTCCTTCGTTATAACTGCAATCGTATCCAATTCCGGGTTATATGATTCCGTGAAACTGACCTGTCTGCCGTGAACAGGAAAAAACGCCAAAAGTAGAAGTGGAATAAGTGCGCGAACTCGTTTCATCGCTATTATTTTTTAATTCGAATATTACACCTTTTTGATGACCCAGGTGACGACGCCCCAGATGAGGAAGTCGTTGTCCGGGCCTACCGGGATGGGCTTGTACTTGGTATTCTTCTCGTTGCAGGGCATCAGGAAGGCCCCGCCCTCATGGATCTCCACCCGTTTGACGGTGTACTCACCGTCGATGAAGCAGACGGCCTTGCAGTTGTTGTAGGGCTCCACGGCACGGTCCACGATGATGATGTCACCCTCGTCCATGTCCGCGTCCACCATCGAGATGCCGTCGATGCGGAAGAAGAAGGTCGAGGCGCTGTGCTGCACGAGGAGCTTCACCAGGTCCAGCTTCTCCCGCACCTCCTCGGCGGGAGAGGGGAATCCGGCCTTGACGGATCCCATCATCAGCAGGTCGATGCTGTCCTTATCTGTGAGCGGGTAAGGTTTCATGAAGTGTAGGGTAAATCAGAGTGCAAAGATAGTCATCGTTTGTGCCAAATCGTGACACCAGGGAGGATTATTTGCCGGCGAACACTTCCTTTACGTGGGCGATGATCTGGTCGGCGTCGTGCAGCAGGTTGTACAGGCCGTCCTCAGAGAGGACACCGCGCTTGAGGTCGGAGGGGACCTGTCCGGCCTCATCGGCCTCGTAGTCCTCCTTCCACTCTCCGGATTCCATATAGTCCTTGAGAACCTCGAGTTCGTCCTTGAAATCCTCATATTCGCCGACGGCCTCTTCCAGGCCCGCCAGCACGCGGGTTACTTCGTCGTACCTGTCCTCCATCAGGGAGATCCTTTCAATTCTAGCTTGCTTGTCCATTTCAATCAGTTGGTTTAGTTATCAATTGTGGTTTTTACCGTGACAGTCCTTGTACTTCTTTCCGCTGCCGCAGGGGCATGGGTCGTTACAGCCCACCCGTGGGACGGACGCTGCCTTCAGAAGGGTGTCCATCCTCCGCTTCACGAAATCCGTTATGGCCTCATGAGTCTGCCCCGCCCGTGTCCCCAACAGCATCTCAACAGATGAGAGGCCCCGGAACGCCCAGACAGGGATGGCATTAGAATAGTCCTCAATGGCGCGGCCCAAGGCCTTGGACTTCTCAACGCTGACTACCCGTACATCGTGCAGGATGTCCTGGACAAGATCCTTGAATCCCTCTTCGCCTTCTTCTCCCATCTGGATCTCTTTCCATATCCGATGCATGCGGATGGCTCCGGCATCTCCTCCATGACCGACGGCCTTCAAGGCTTCTGCGAGGGCGACGCCCTCTTTGTGGGAAACGAAGGGGAAGTTATAAGGCGTAGTCTTACCGGCGGAGAGAATGTCATCAAGAGACACTGCTGCAAGCGGACGGCCGTAGGTGCCGTGAATCTGTTGTTCAGCGTAGAGGTCAATCCTGTCCAGATCAGGATACAGGAGATACTCGTCGTTGTCATCAGTCAAATAGGGGAAAGGAGCATATATGTCCATGAAATCATAGAGGGACTTCAGCGGCTCTTCCGGGTAGTACCTGCACCAGAGGTCTGTGAACTCTCGAACGGACAGGTACCCGTAGATGGTGAGGCAGCCCCACAGGAAACGCTCGAATTCCACGCGGCCAGACTCCTCGACTTCGCGGATGGCGCTGTCGATATGAGGGGCAAAGAGGTCGTATACCTCGTCTTCAAGATGGAACTCCATCAGCCCGCCCCAGACGTCATCTGTCTCATCCCAGTCATAGACATCATCCATAAGTCCAAAGAGGAGGGTAAAGAATGGAGGGAGCGGCTCCGGAACCAGCATCCTGCTTCCCTTTCCCTGCGAAATCAGCAGCTGGAGGGTCCTAAGCTCATAGACAGGGAGGCGCTTCAGGCAGCGGAGCGTGTCGGTCCTGTAGGCCGACAGGAGCTTCTCGACCATGACGGCCTTCCGATCCGAAGAACGAACCAGGACACCGAAGAATTCGGCGGCCTCCTGGAGCTCATTCTTGGTCTGGGCCATCAGGTTCAATTCGAGTATGCTGTCTGATTTCTTTGCCATACGTGCGCTTGTTACAAGGTCTTTTGCAAAAGTATCAAAATATCATAGTATCACAAGGAAGTCGCTCGGAAACTGAAGCCGTTCCAGACGGTCATAATCCAAGGATTTCTTCGAGGAACTCGGAAGCATCGGCGACGCAGTCCGGACAGTCGCGAAGGGGCAGGCCGGTACCGATGCCCTTGAGTAGCTTGCACTGCGTGGCTCCGTTCCTCTGCTGGAACTTCTCCATGATCTGCTTCATCCGGGATCGGGAGAGGTTGCGGTCCTTGGTCAGCAGACCAACGATCATCCCTGCGCCGACGATAGCGCCGCAGGTGCCTTCCATGTTACCCATGCCGGTCCCGTACGCTCCGGCGATGTCCAGGGCGGTCTGCTCGGGAAGGCCCACGAGGTCGCAATAGGTGCAGACGACAGACTGGGCGCAGTTATGTGAGTTGCAGCGCTTCTTCTCAGCTGCAAGGTGCTTTCTGGTACTTTCTAAAAGAACTTTACTCATTGTCAAATAATTCAATTAGCTTGTCGAGTTCTATAAGAATCGTTTCTTTTGTTGAATCGATGGGAACATCCTTTTCCGCATACCACCATTCTCCTATACCTGTCCAGTAAGATGAATCTACTTCCGGAAGGTCGGAATTATCATTTGAGATATCTGTTCCAGGTAACTTACGGATCCCGACCTCAAGGTGGTCTTGATCGTTACATCCCCATGTAAAGGAAACAAAGTATTTCCCTTTTTGTCGAACGCCTACGCTTATCCATTCACGCGTCCAATCCGCATCCCTCATGATAGGGTAATCACGCCAGAGTGAACCACCTCTCGCAACGAAAACTATCTCTGAACTGCTTAGTGTAGATGCTAAATTTTCTATCATCAGCTTGCGACGGATTTGACGGTCTGTCAAGCATGTCTCCTGAATGATGGGTGAGAAAAGTTCATAACATTTTCCATAGATATCGAAGGTACGTTTCAATGACAATTGAGCAAAGCTGAAGCTCTCTTGAGGATTATCGGGCAAAGATTTCCCCGCTCGTGACACATCGATGAATTCCGGATAGAAAAGTAGTTCCGACGCATTGTTTTCGTAAATCGAATACGCATCTCGATCACCTTTTGAACGGTTGTCCTCGAATGGTATAGCGGCAATATTCCCTATACGGCTGACCCAGTGATTACAGAAGTCCCGATATTCTCCACGTCGGCGCCCACGTTCTGTTATCCAGTTTTTTGGAATGATATGGTCGTAATCCCACGGGCGATTATGTTCTTCCCACATATCTTCTCTAGCCGGATCGTATAGGCGGAATCGAGTGTTTATAAAGATGCGCTGTGCATAAAGAAGCATCTCCTGAGCCGTCGGATTGTTGTCCCAAGTTGACATTCTGGAATAGAAATCACACCAGGGTGCGTAGTCGTTGCCGATCCAAGGGGTCCATTTCGGATCCTGGATAACACGAATAAACTGGTGCATTTCTGCAGGAGAGTAGATGGGAAGGATGTAATTCCGGCTGAAACACTCGGATAAACCCATGCGTAGGGAGCACGAATCGCAACTCTCATTGATATAGGTAAAGAGCGTTCCTGCTGCATTCTTTTTGTCTTGACTGAACCAGTGGAGAATCAAGGCCATGGCCCGAACTTCTGCCGGATTGATCTCTTTTCCTCCATTAATATCCATGTCTGCCAAGTACATCAGAAGAAGAAATACGTCCGGGGAATTACGAGCAATGGATGTGCGAATGAAAGCCGGCATCGCATTCACATCCGGATGGGAATCCGGATCAAAGACCTTAAGCCACGAATCGATCCTGGACATGATCTCCTCAAGACGATCATAGATGAGGTCTATCTCTGCTTTTGCTCTGGGATTATTTGCAAGGGCGCGGATCTGTCGGACGGAAAGGGGATTCCTGAGCCCCTTGCTGACATCCATTTTAGTTAATGCAAGGCGGAAGGCCAGCATGACAAGTTTGGACGGCGACACGTATCGCTGGGCAATCAGGTCGTTCCTTTCTTTGATCTTTCCCCAATAGGCCTTTATGGCAGAATAATTCAAGTCGTCTTGAGAGATTCTGGTCCCGCCTGTGTTCAGCCTGTTGAACAGGACTTCCATGGGGGTAGCTTCGTCTGTTGCTTCCTTTCCTTCGGACTCCCGTTCTACGACAGTTCTAGGCAAGACATCGCACTGAATCGTATAACTTCCAAGTTCTTTGAAAACGGGATAAAACTGTTCCCTTATCAAAAGGAGATCGTCTTCGTTAAGGTCCGTGTAGGGGAGTCCACCCCTCTCTGCACTTTTGGCGTGGATGTATTCAGCAAAAGAATACTCATCGTCCAAGGGGGCAAGTAAAAAGAAATGAAGAGGTACTGGTTTCCCCGCTTCGACTGGCCATGTTTCACCCAGCCAGAAATGGTTCTTGTATATATTCAACGACGGCATCCCAAATTCTACAAGAGCGTCCCTTCGTTCTTTCGAAGTCAGAGGAGAACAATCGTCATTATTCTTGAATCCCCAAGGATGCGCCTTAGTAGTGGACTTGACCCAGAATACACGGGTGCTATTCTTGATCTCGCCGGGATGGATGTCAAGCCAAAGCATGACACCATTATCCATGGAGTCATCAAATCCTCTGGCAATTGCGTTGTATCGTTGCTGGCCGTCCATTAGGAAGAATGTACCATCAGCGGCATCAGAAAGTATGAATGAACCAACTGGAAAGCCTCTTAGCATTGAATCCCATAGAAGTTCCATTTGCCTGGGCTTCCAAACAAGTCCACGCTGAAGATCGGGAATCTTTACTTCGGACGTCGTGATATCCGCCCATTGGGCAATCTCTTTCAGAGTGTATTTTCGCTCGCGATTGTTGATCTTCTTTTCTGACATGGTTTTACTTTTTCTTTGTTCACAGGTACAAAGGACAGTATTTTGACTGCCAAAAATAGGCAGATTCGGCGTGCTTTTTAACTACTCCATATAATTGGGCTCATTGACAAGGCAATCTACCCATTTTTCTTTCGGAGGAAGACTCTCGCCGCATTGTATGCGATCGTCATAGTCTTGAGAAAAATAATCCCGCATCGAAACGAATTCAAGATGATATGTCCAACCGTCACACTGTCCGTCACCTGAACCGCCGGGAAGGAATTCCTCGTCCGGGACAATGATGATCATCTTTCCGGTGCGCTGGGAGCGCTTCAAGGCCTTGAACATCTTCTGCTTATTGATGGGCTTGTCATATCCCCAATTCAACGTGGACTGATAGAGCTCGTTGAAATAACGCTCATAAGGCTCCGGAATTGAGTCTGCTGGAATATCCTGTATCCACTGGAAATAATCCTCGCCAGTTTTGAAATAGGGAATACGGATCTTCCATGCAGGGCTCTTCGCACCTCTGGGAATGAAATAGAAGGGACAATGATAGGGTAGGCCGATTATGCAATCTCTATCCTCTCCGGGATCGAAGACAAAGCGACGCTCCTTGTTCACCAGTTTCGTAAGAGCTTCGTCAATATCCCATAAGTAGTCTTCTTCTTTCCCAATCACAAAACCGTCAGGGCATGCTTTCATCAGAGCCTCGGAAGTGCTGATCTGCTCTCCGACGCAATTCTCCTTCAGGTAGTCGTAGACTTTCTGAGCGATTGATTGGGTTAGTTCTGAGGCCATATTGTCAAATCAGTTATTAATCACCATCACCTTCTGCAATCTGCCGAGTTAGATCGCATCTCTATCACCCCTCACTTCTACATATTGAGGGTATGATGTCTTAACATCATCAACTAGATAATATTGATAAGAGCGGAAGGGTAGCCGATCCTGATAGAATCCTTTCTTGTCTTTTAACAAGCCATCTTGAGTTTGAACGCAGTAAAACCCGAAACGCATCTTTCTCTTCTTGAACTTGCAGTAGAAAATAGCGCTTGTGTCATTCTCGTCACCAGACTCGTCTATATCGATAATCCAGTCGTAGGGAAGGAGGCAAGAGCGGGCAACGGTATGAGTGTCGTCATCCCTTTTAGTGGTCATAAACGATCCATCCTTTCTTTCCCGGACACCAAGCAATCCATATGTGAACCAGACCCCATGGATGTCAGTCCCTTCCAACTCCGCCTTGAAGTGAGACTGCCGATTACGACGATTGAAGTTATTTGGATATAGCTTTTCAAAACGGTCCATGTCAATGATCTTGCACATATGATTGCGTCCGGATTTCATTTCGGCGGTCAGCTTGGTAACGACTTCCCTGATGTGCTTACGATGATTGAGTTTATCTTTTTCCGGAATTATCTTGGCAATGCGCCAGGTTACAATCAAAGTGATAATGGCTACGAGTACACCAAAGATTGCAATCCAGTCAGAAATATTAAGGCAACAATTCATAGACATAAGATCTTCACGCTATAACGGTTCTTCCTTTAGATGGATGTTGATTGACTTTACTAAACGCAAAGCCTCTTGGATTACGAAGCCCATCTCCTCATTCGAGGGAACAATGGTAAGCGTGCTAGCATACAATCCATGTACATACTGGGATAAATACTCCAAGTAAGCTCTCGTGTCTTTGCCGCTCAATTGTTCATAAAGGTCTGACCATTTGTATCCAGAGGGCTTCTCGCCGGTCAATTCCTTATACTGCCAGCAACCTTTTTCTATAGCCTTGTCTATAAATTTTGTATGCTGAGAATACAGCGATAGACCATGGATCAAGTCGGTGTATAGCTGATGGGCCTTATCACATTCCTGTATTGTGGAATCCGCAAGTTTCTTTACGTCGGGATCTATCTGATCACCTTCGTGCAGATTCCGCATCGTCTCTTTCCGCTGCAGGATGCTGTCAATAACAAACAAGTAATATCTCAGCTTTCGCTCCTCTCCTTCGGTACAACAGTAAACGTAAACATAAGAGTACCAGTTGTCGTAGATAATCCGAATTATAGAGCAAGCCGTGTTGTAGTCTTTTGTCTCCGTGATGACTGTGACAAACGAATCAAACAGTTTTGCGATCTTGATGAAATGCTTCCGTCTCCACTCTTCAATCATATCCAAAGATGACCAGTCACTGTTATTTGCTTTGGTAACAGTGCATATCAACTCTTGATAGTCTATCATGAAGGCAGCGAACATACATTATCAAAGACTAGATTCAATGACTTGATCTATAGCAAAGAAAAAGAGCAGTGGCCGCTCATTCTCCGGAATTCCTTCGCGTATAACCGCGGCATAGTTCTCATCCATCTCGTGGCAGTTGAAACGCTCATGAAGCATCTGGATGCCATCCTCGGTTAAGGAAACAATACCGGTTTCCTTGACCGTCACATCGAGCGACAAAGTCTTGCTGTAGTTGTAGAAATGGATGGTCCTGACCGGCCTAACTGGATCAGCACAGAAGAAATCCTCATCAGAGATGGAATCGTCGTTCCCGTGATCGTCTATCCATTTCATAACGGCTTTGTCATAAAGACGCGAATGGTAGAAGGGCGTGAAGCCCCTGAACTCCACGGTCTTAGTCCCGGCCAGAATCATTTCCGCCTTGTCCCGTTCCAACGTCAATGCCAGCCTGTCCAGAGGTTCCGGACGGGGGCAGTCAGGGTATTTTCGGTAGAACTCGGCGGAGCGTTCCGGCGAAGGCCGGGCCCTGCCTAAGTTAAAGAGAGCCGGGGACCTCCTGATCTTCGTCGCGGATGAAGGTAATGGAGCAGGCCTTGCAGCGTCTGTCTTCTTGGCAGATGCGGTCGATGGAGAAGCGCTCCACCTTGTCGAAGATATCCAGACCTCGGCCGAGGTTGATCTTCCAGCCATTGTCCAGGTGGATGAACCTGTCGTGGTCCGCATCGAAATCATAGGTGAAGTCAATGCCACGGGGGGCCAGGTCATCCGTGATGGCATCAAAGATGTCGATGACGTCCGGACGGTGCTCGTCGTCATTGGCAGTAGAGAGATGAATCTCCAGCCCTTCAGGATCTGCGACGCTCTGACGGACCGTATTGATGAACTCAATCAGATTGTCGATCTGGTAAGGAAGGCGAACGAAGGGATCTGTTAGTTCAACACGGTGAACGTTCCTGAGGTAGGGGCCGAAGAGCTTGGTATAGGAGACACCTCGTTGGTTCATCCGGATTTCCTTGACCGTGCTGGGAAGATCCTCTGGTGCGACTTCCTTGGCCTCCGGCTTTGCAGGGGCCGGAGAGACTGCAGTGCTGACCTTGGGAGCAGTAGTTGCTGCCGGAATCTCGGGTATCGGCTCCGGCTCCGCAGGACGGTAGTCCTCCTTGCCATAATCAAGCTGTTCGAGGGTCTTCACCTGCACTTTGGCGTGCTTCTTCAGGTCCTCATACTCAAAGTATGCAGGCTCGGCCTTGAACGTCTCATCGATGACATAGAGCTGATCTTTGACACGCTTCCTACCTTCGGCCGCAAAATTGATAATCTCGAAAGCCTCCTCCTCGGTGAAGACTCCATCGGGATAGAGCAGCTTGACCATTCCGGAGAAGGTCTTGCGGATGGCCAGATGGTCACGTTCAGAAAGTGATCCACTGAACTTGGCATACTTGGCAAGTTCGGGGGAGAAGTCCTTCTTGCGAAGTTCATGAAGGATGGCCGAGATATAATCGGTGATGAGGCCGTATCCCTTGCTGAAGGAATCCTTCTTGAGCATCTTGATCTCCCATCCTGGGTTGTACAGGTGGATGCGGTCCAGGAAGGCGCCCTTGATGAACGCAGTCGGTATGGACTCGAACAGATGGCTGTTCTTCAGCATGTACTCAACTGTGTGCTTCGTATTGCCCACGAAGGACATCGAAGCGGAAGACTCATGCGTCGCTTTCCCTCGGTTAAAGGATTTGTTCGCAAGGTAGTTCTGCATCGTGTCGATGAGGACAGGATCGACGGACTTGCCCTTCTGCTGCTCGTACTCATCCCATGCTACAGTGTCCCAGTAGCCGACTAGACCGAGAATCTCCTTGTTACCGGACATCTTCACGAACAGTCGGGCGGAGGTGACATCGCCGCCACTGACAAGGACCCCGTAAGGGGAGAGCTCCTGGAAAACGTGGGACTTGCCGGTTCCCTTCGGCCCCAGCTCCATGAAGTTGTAGTTATTTTCAACGAAGGGAAGGAGACGTGAGAGGACGATGAACTTTTCCCTGCGGTTCAAAGCATCGGGATTCAGGCCAACTGTATGGATCATAAAATCAATCCACTCCTCGGTGGTGAACTTCTGCCGCTGCTCGATATAGTCCACCACATCCACATTCGATATCTGGATGGGCTTGAGACTCTCGATGAGCCAGCGTTGCTTGATCTCGTCACCGGGTTGGTAGGCGAGCGTGACGATGCTCCAGACGCCATTGCCGGAAAGAAGCTTGGGATTCCGGTTGACGATATCGTCGCTGATCGGAACGGCGGAGATGGCCAGGTTCGCGAAGGTGGCCTGGTAGACGTCATTCTTGTCATTGAGGACGACCGTCACCTTGTCGATAATGCGGTAGCGACCATTCTCGCGGATCTTTCCTTTGATCTCCTCGGATTCGGCACGGTTGATATAGTTGTTGCGGATGACATCCTTCACCTTCTCAAGTCCCTGGGCGATGATCTCCTCATCGTCCGTCGCGCAGTACTGGCCCAGAAGGTACTCCAGCACATAGGTCGGGACCGGCAGGTTGCCCTTCACGAGGAAAGCCAGGTCCTTGCGGACCACCTTCCCGATGAAGGATTCCATGATCTTGTTTTGCAGTGAATCTACCATATCGCTTAAAAGTCTTGTTCAATGAGGGTTCGATTATTGACGTGTTTCTTCAGGAGTGGATTGATTCGGTCGTCCACATCGAAGATACGAAGTTCGAGGATAGGATCCGTGACAGGCTTTTCAAGGGCAAGTTCGATCCGGAACATCCTGTTGTTGAAGTTGACCATGTCGGTGCTGCCCAGGGTAAGAATCTTCTCGTTCGAAACGAGCTGATCGCCCTTGTAAATACCGCAGGATATCTTCCTCTCCTGACGGTCTGCAGAGACCGCCTGGACCTGGATGATGTTGAACCGGAGTTGACTGGATACAAGATTGAGATCATGATCCACAAGGGTGAAATCAACCTTTTCCTTAGTCTCTTCTTTCTTGCGATAACTGAAGAGGACAGGTATCAACAACTCCTGAAGGGTTGCGCCACCATGGGCGAATTCATAACCGCCACTGGGAGCATAGAACCGGTTGGATCCGTTGGGGACAGCGACCATGACACCATCCTTGTATGACATCCCTGAGACGTATTCCAAGGGAAATTTGCTTATGCCTACGGAACCACTCTCAACCTCATCTGGATTAGTTGTCAAGTAATATCGCGTCTTCAGTTCAATGAAATCTTCGGATACCCTGTGCTTGTTGGTGTCATTGAATGCAACATCATTATACAGGAATCCATGATCGGCAGTCAGTATGACATTGGTGAAGTTATATGAGGCGTGGAGCTTCGCGATAAAATCCTTGAGCTCATCCACAGCATCCTCACACGACTGGGCCAACTTCTCTGGATGGTCATGGGATATGGAATCTATAACGTCATGATAGATGTACACAACGGGCTTCCGGAGTGCCTCGCGATTCTCCATGATGTTCTTACTGACATCGGAATAGTTAAGGCAAACTCCGTCAGGATTGTACTTCTTGAGTTGGGCATCCCTTGTCTTCAGGTCGTGGACAATCGTTCCATCGAGGAACATCGTATCCTCCTGAATGCGCATATCGGAATAGGGGAGAAGTGCGTCCTTGCAGTACTTGGTCTCAGTTGGTAGCATAGCCAACGCGACATCAAGAGTGGCAGTATGCTTCTTCTCCGAAAGCTCCTGCATCAGTTGGACAGCGACCTCATAACGCAGCGCATCACTAATCACAACGGCGATTTTCGTGGCAGAGGGACCGATATGTGTCTTATAGAAATCCTGCTGATGAAGAATCCCATCGATGTCATTGAGCTTCCCACCTTCTTCACGAACACTCTTCATCCATTCCAGATTGAACTCATTGACGGCTTTTGAGTAATCGCTGTCAACATGCCCCTTGAACTCGGAAATCTTCTCGTAAATCGGATAGGTGGAAGGGATCTTCCTGAATTCCAGGATAGCCTTCCTATAGGCCATATCGATGAGGCAGAATTCGTTCTTATACTTAAAAATGAATTCTTTCCTGCTATTCAGTTTGAATGTACCGAAGCTCTTCCGGCGTTCATAGAGGAGACACGTATTGATCAGGACGTTGATCACGTTCTGGATGGGGGAGTCGACCGGGAGTTTCAGAGATAGGTTGCGAAGACGCTCGTTGATTGCTTCAGGATCCGTGGAGACTTTGTCCATCAGAATCTCCAGCAGAGGATTGCATAAGGACTCAGTGACCATCGCAAAATCAGCATCAGGCCCATACCATTTGACCAACTGGCTTTCCTGAATCGCTGCTCCCAATACTGAAACAGCTTCGTCGAACCTAGCCTTCAAAGGATGCTGAATAGAAGCCTGGATGAAGTTGTTGAGACTCTGAAGCGCAATGGCGCCGGAAATCTTATAGGTCTTGTAATCATCAGCAGGAGCCGGTGCCAGATGCTGGGTTATCGCATTGTACTTGAAGGACTCAATAGGCTCCTTGATCTTGGCATTGGTCATAATGTTGAGCGGACGGCCGAAGACTGTCTCAAACCGGCTGGAAAGGGCGGCGAGGATATCCGGATTCGTGTTCAAGTAACGGACATACGGCTCCCTCTTTTTCTTTTCTGAATCAAGACCTAACAGGATGACGGTTCGGATCAGAATGTCGTTCCACGACAACATCCTCTCCTGTCCTAGATAGGATGACAGAAGTCCACGCTGGAGTGCATCCTTGCTTAACATCCCGGGAGCGTAATACTCGGAAAGGATCTTGTCGACCTTCGAGAGCTGAAGCTCTGTGATGTGACGGCTGATGAACGTCGAATACTCCTGTGTCGTGGGTATCCCACGAAGTTGCATGAATGCTTGATAGCTCTCATTATGAAAGACCATGTTGGCCGTCATCTCTCCGAACAGAGGGAAGTGATCCTTAGCAGTGTCACCGCTAGGCTCGATCATGTTCTGGAAAAGCAGGATCACCTTCTTATCCTTCCAGTCATGCTCAATCTTGTATTTGGTGGTAAACCAGCAGCCGTCGAAAATCTCATATAGATATCCGTCTTTCCATGTCGCACCATCCAATTCCGACTCAAACTGAAGCATCTGGTCGAACAGGAATAGGACGCGTAGGCTGTCGTTTCCCTCAAAGTATGTGTATATCTTATCTTGGATCATAGGTCAAAGCCTTTTGAGCATGTTTTTACATTGTTGACCGTTTCCACAAACCACTTAATCATACTGCCGTCTCTAAGCATCTCCATGGATTTAGCATTATTCCAGTTAAGGATTTCCGGCGATGAAGGATAGGACCAGTACCAACTTCCGGTGGATTTCTTGTCATAGCCGAGTTGATGAGCGAGCTCTTTGACATCCTTCAGTTGCCTGATATCTTTTACCTCAGTCTTTTTCAGGAATCCAGTGGTAAAATCCCGTAATCCCGAATGCTCAAATTCCATTGCGAAATAGACATTTTTCCAATCTGAGTGTTTGAAAAGGAAACGAGGTCTGTCCACAAACCAGGTATCATTGCTTGTATGATCTACCGTACAAGTTATATTGGGACAACTTTGTTCAATGTCGCGTTTTAGATCCTCTATAAACGTTTTCATTATTTCATTCAACGCATGGTCCAAGTTATCGCGAATAGCAAAAGCCGCGGCAAGATTGTTCTGTTCTTTGAGAAGACCAATAACTTCGGTATTTGTAGCCATACTTGTATTCGTTAGTTGCTGGATAGTCTTAATATACTGATTGATTGTTTCCCGGATATACGGAAGGTTGGCAGAAATCTGGACACATTCCTCAAGCCATTGAACAATATCTATCTTATAAGAAATGCACGTAATACATTCCTCTTGAAGAGTCCCTAGTGATTTTTTGGACGGTTTGTCACCGTAAAGTGAAAGATATACCAGTTTTGCTGTAGGTCTATAGTTGTGATAGCGCAGAAGCTGGTTTGTTTGATCATCCGCATAGATCTTATTCTCAATGATTAGAGAGTTTTTTCCGTCGGACAATATAAGATCAATTCGCCCCCCTTCTTTTTCCGTTGTAGGACCAATATACTTCTCCTGCTCTACCTGCACCTTAGATACGTTGAAGAAGTCAGACGGAAGATCCAGCTTTGACATTCTCAGGAAAGCCTCAAGGAACTTTGTTCCTGCGCCGTGTTTCCCAGGGCGTAGCAGGGAGGCAATAAATGTCGAATGCAAGCCCACCTCTGAGCTGGTGAGTCCAAGTACGTCAAAGATGTTGTAGCGGATACCACTGCTCTCATATACCTTGTTTACCTCGGCATATCGGTCATTGATTCCTCTAATCTGCGTAAGTAATCCTTGCAGGTATGTCAACTCATCCGCCATAATATCGAGTCTTATTTGATTTTGGCCAAAACGTCACCGAACTTAGCATAGTTCACGATAACACCATCATCGAGATCGAAATGAATCTGCTGATCGGCGACATCATGCAGGCGCTCCTCGTATTCCAGGCACTCATCAAGAGCAATTTGCATCTTGTCCAAATTCTTGCGCTCCATAGAGGAGAGGGCGGATGCACGATCCATATCTGCGGCAATCTTATTCTTGAGGAAGTCGATGTACGGTAGGAGGTACTTGGACCGGACCTGCTCTGCGGTGTACGGGTTCATGCGATGCATATAAGCAAGGCACTGGAAAGCACCCTTCTTGGAAGAGAAGAGCCAGTAGATGGGCCGGTTGGAATACATCTTCTTGTGGTCCTTCCAGAAGTCCTTGACAAAGTAGTTCTCGATGGTCTTTCCCAGTGAACTCTCGATGAAGTTCAAATTCTCGTTCAGGAAGGAGTCTCCAAAGACCTGACGGATAAACTTGACCACTCGGTTGTAGGCGTTGTCGTCGAAGGGACAATCCCGACTCAGGAGCGGGATAATGCCATCATCATCAATCTCGAACTTCTCTCCCTGGAAGTCGTAGGCCTCAACGTCTGCGGCAGAAGGATTGGGATAGGCAATGTGCAGGCCCGGACGGTCCAGGCGGTAGCGGCCCATCATACAACCGATGGCGTAGGACAGCAGCTGCTTTGCCAGTACGTCATTGTGCCAGACCAGCTGCCCGGCCTCCACGGAAATCTCTCCCTGCTGCAAGATGGTAATCTCATCCAGCGGTACATCCGGTGTGAGCTCATCCTGCAGGCCGTAAATCTCGATGAACTGGCGGTTCAGTTCCTCCTCATTTGAGTGCAATTGGTTGAACTGCTCTGTCCAGTACTCCTTGTACATGGTCACGATATCCTCCAGCCGGTTTGCATCCATGAATACGCCGTCACCGTGGTTTTCCTTGTAAAGACGCACTAATTCATTCTGTTTGAAATCCCAAGAGGTCTCGTGTGAATCCCAGTCCGAACGAACTATAGAGATACATTTCTCCACATACGGATTGATCTCATCAATACTCTTTTCTATTACTGGAAGAGTGGCTATTTGCCCTACTTCAAAATTAATTGTCGGTGAGATAACACGTAGGATGTGGTCGATAACCTTGGAATTAAGCAGACCAGAGAAATAGATGTGCTGTTTTTCCGTATCGAAAAACACACTCGTACCCGCGACGTCATAAATGAATCCTGCGGGGAAATATCTAAAGGCAATAGTTCCTGTGGATACCTTTGACCAACTCAAACTAGGTCGGAAATAGGTTTTAGGGTTCCTAATCACAGAGCCTTTGAAGTTACGAATTTCCTCTCCATCATTCTCCCAGTTAACAACAAAGTCCTGATTACCATACCATTTGCGGAATTTGCCACCTTTGTTATAAGGGAACCACTTAAGATGAGAATTACGAGCAGATTCAGAGGATTTATGGCCGAATCCTATACGGCCGGAGGAAGGCTCGAACCAAAAGCGTAGGAACCGCCCGTTGTCGGCGGTTGCGAGTCCCTGCGTAGGCCTACAAACCGCCGACAACGGGCGGTTTTCAGCGAAGATTTTGAGGAATTGCCTTCCTACCCAATATGCGATAGGATTCCCAGGAATTTGCTCGAATTGATTTTTTTGCGTAACTTTATAAAATTCAATAGTTCGGTAAAATTATAAAAGTTACACCGCGGCGCGAACGCCGTAGAATAAAAGTTCTTTGAAATCAGTGTTATTTAATCGCATGTTCGGAGATTTTCCGGACATTGCAATAAATCGATCC
>Ga0310695_10002626_pt1 | contig 37399 bp, 26 predicted proteins | sample RumenRJG_04DNA_FD_203882 | JGI IMG/M metagenome (GOLD analysis project Ga0310695, IMG submission 203882) | Bovine rumen microbial communities from Lethbridge, Alberta, Canada - RJG_04 (v2) (version 2) | ecosystem: Host-associated > Mammals > Digestive system > Stomach > Rumen | place: Canada...
AAGGAGCCTGGCGGCAGTTGTCGATGACGCCGATCGCGCCGTTCTCGAACTTCAGGGTGACGATCGCGGTGTCGACATCGTCATACTCGGCATAGCCGGGATCGGTCAGGACTGCGCCTGTCGCGGAAACTTCCGTGACATCGCTGCCGGACAGGTAGCGGACCATATCGAAGTCGTGGATCATCATGTCGGTGAAGATACCGCCGGAAACTGCTACATAGGACATGGGCGGGCCTGCGGGATCGCGGGAGCAGACTTTGACGACATAGGGCTTGCCCAGCTTGCCGGAAGCGACTACGTCACGGACTGCCTTGTGGCTTCTGTCGAAGCGGCGGACGAAACCGACCTGGAGCTTGACGCCTGCCTTGGCGACCTCTGCCAGAGCCTCGTTGATCTTGGCAACCTCTGTGTCGATGGGCTTTTCGCAGAAGATGTGCTTGCCTGCCTTTGCGGCACGGATCATGAACTCAGCATGTGTGTTGGTGGAGGAGCAGATAAAGACTGCGTCCACGTCAGCTGCGGAAAAGACATCCTCGGGATCCTTGGAGCAGCGGGAGATGCCGATGCTCTTTGCCCACTCTTCCATCTTCTCATTCATGAAAGGATCTGCCACGATCACGACCTCTGCATCCGGAACAAAGTTCTGGATATTTGTGCCGTGCAGGTTACCGATACGTCCTGCGCCAAGAAGGCCGACTCTAAGTTTCTTGCTCATGTTTCTCTCCTTAAAAAGTATTATTTCAAACCATTTTTTAAATAGTATTATTCAAAACATTCTTTCGGATCAGCATTTGAAAGAATTATTTGAAAGCATTGTAGAATTCCGCCACTTCTTCATTATACACATCAAAGTGATAAACCACTTTGCTGGAGCCCAGTGAAATGACGCATTCCTGCATCAGAGAATATTCCTCTGAAGTGACCACTTCCAGGCCGCTGATACGGTTAAAGGGAATGATCGTCTGTGTGTATCCGAATTCCTGTATGGCGACACGGTTTGGGAACACTCCGTTCTCCAGTACGACCAGATATTGATCTGTGTAAGTGTGAAGTGCCTCAGGATTCATTTCCTTCCAGAGCAGACGTTCTATGATGTCCCTTGTGGCACCTTTGCGGTGTACGTCCACACTCTTCTGCACAGCCCCGACACGGAGGTCCGGCACTTTCATCTGGATGTCATGCAGCATATTGGTCAGCAGCATGGACTCCGGGACTGTATCTGTCACAGGAAGTGATGATACCCGAACAGTACTGCCTGCCACATCCATTCCCTGCGCCTTCTCCAGCACCAGATTCGTAAGTTTCTGGAACAGATCGATCGAAACCGCGTTAAAAGGGAAAGAGATGGCTTCTTCTGCGGAATAGATTGTGTATCCGCCTTTGAGCATATTCTCATAGATCCTGATGCCCTTGAAATCCTTGAGATTGATCCTGTGCTCCACCGCCTTGTCATCCCGGCGTTCCAGGATGAGAAGACTGTCCTCATACAGAGCGATCACATAGTCGTAGAGATCCATTCCGGGGGACGCGTTTCTGCGTTCAATCTCACGCGGAATTTTAATCTTCAGAACCGCATTGTCATCAGCTGCAAAGTAGGGGGCAAACAGACGGGGCAGAGGATATTTGTCGCTGATCTCATATGCCCAGGGTCCAAAAGCGTTATACTCAGCTATATCAAGATTGACGTTCTCGGCCATTATACAAACCTCCTTGTAGTACCCTCATTATATCTGAAAAGGATGTCAGGTCCGCACAACAGCATTTTTGTCACATGCGGCAGGAGACCTGCTGATCTCCAGCCGCATGTTTTTTAGCGCAGGTGCGCAGAAATCAGGAATTGCATTGCGCCTTGTCTGCTGCTCTTTGCGGCGGACCTTCGGCGGTTGCACGCCCGGATGAATATCAGGCCTTTGCGCCTGCCTCTTTGCGGCGGGCCTTGGCAGCCATTGCTTCACGGGTGACATCGAGCAGAACCGCGCCGATGATAACAAGACCGAGGACCATGTTCTGGACTGCGGAATCAACAGACAGAAGGGTGAAGCCGTTTCTCAGGGTCGCGATGACCAGGGCGCCGATGATGGTGCCGAACATTGTACCTTTGCCGCCCATGAAGGACGCGCCGCCGATGACGCAGGATGCGATGGCGTCAGTGTCGTAAGGCTGGATGGCGTTCGCGCCGTTGCAGATGCCGGAACGGCCGATGGAGACGATACCTGCGACTGCTGCCATGAAACCGGACAGAGCGTAGCAGAATGTCAGGACGTTTGCGGCGTCGATACCGGAAAGACGGGTAGCTTCCATGTTGCCGCCTGCGCAGTAGATGGAACGTCCAAGCGCTGTGCGGGTCAGCAGGATGTGCATCAGGATGTAGATGATGACAACGACGATGAAGCTGATCGGGAAGCCGCCGATCGTGGCAGAACCCAGAGCCATAACACCGGTGGGGAAATTGGAGATCATCTGGGAACCTGTGACCAGAAGGGATGCGCCCCAGAGGAAGTTCTTCATACCAAGGGTGGATACGAAGGGGTGAGGCAGGTGGAGTCTGGTCAGCAGTGTGCCGTTGATCAGGCCGATGATGGTGCCCGCCACCAGAGCGATGATGATGAGAAGGACAGGATTTGTCATGCCGCCCTTGACCAGCATACCGCACATGCATGCGCAGAATGTCGCGTTAGCGCCGACAGAGAGGTCGATACCTGCTGTGATCAGGCAGAGCAGCATACCTGTTGACAGGAGAGCTGTGAAAGTGGTCTGCTTGAGGACAGACATCAGGTTGCTGTAAGTAAGGAAATTGGGGGTTGCGATCGTCAGTACGATGCAGAGGATAACCAGCGCGCCCAGCGTACCAAGATACGCCGAGAAGCCGCCTAACTTAGAATTTTTCATCAGATTTTCCTTTCTATATCACCGGTAAGGTGTAACTGTGAAGAAGATGGGGTCATCGGGGCGCAGATGCCCCGGCTTTGGCGATCAGGGGAGAAACAGGGGACTTTTCTTTGTCTCCTGAATCCCTCTTGCGGATACCATTTGCCAAGGAGACGGAGAACCGTCCCCTGTCTCCTCGAAGCGATTAAATGCCGTTTGCATTTAATCGTCCAGAGTGCCGCCCCATGCGGCTTTCATAAGGCTTTCCTGGTTGAAGTGCTTGCTGTCGCGATCGACAACCGCCTTCACCACGCCCTCGCGCATGACGACCACGCGGTCGGACATACCCAGGATCTCGGGCATTTCAGAGGAGACCATGATGACGCACTTGCCTTCCTTGACAAGGCGGTTCATGACGTTGTACACCTCAATCTTGGCGCCGACGTCGATACCGCGGGTAGGCTCGTCAAAGATGAAGATCTCCGCGTCTGTATTGACCCATTTGCCGATGACGACCTTCTGCTGGTTGCCGCCGGAGAGCTGTCCGACGATCTCGTCGATGGAAGGGGTCTTGATGCGCAGGGATTCGATGTTCTCTGTGCCCTTCTCCAGGATGCGCTTCTGGTTCAGGAATGCGCCGTCACAGAATCCTTTGAGGTTGGCGAGGATCAGGTTGTTGCGGATGGACTCCGCCAGTACCAGACCCTGGCCCTTACGGTCCTCTGTCAGGAACGCGATGCCGGCCTTGATGGCCTGGCCCGGGTTCTTGATCGTCACTTCTTTTCCGTCGATATAGATCTTGCCGCCGTCCAGGGGGTCCGCGCCGAAGATCGCGCGCATGGTCTCTGTACGGCCTGCGCCGACCAGGCCTGCAAAGCCCAGCACCTGTCCGCGGTATGCTTCGAAACTCACATCGTGCAGGACGCCGCCTTCCTCCAGGTGCTCAGCCTTCAGGGCAACTTCGCCCTTGACGCCGAATTCCTTGGGGAACAGGTTGTCCAGTGAACGGCCGACCATGGCCGCGATCAGCGAGTCATTAGTCCAGTCTTTGATATCCCTTGTGTCGATGTACTGGCCGTCGCGGATGACTTCCACGCGGTCGCACAGCTCGAAGAGCTCTTCCAGTTTGTGGGAGACGAAGACGATGCCGATGCCGCGGTCACGGAGCTGGCGGCAGGTCTTCATCAGCTGCTCGACTTCCTTCTCACCCAGAGAGGAAGTGGGCTCATCCATGATGATCATCTTCGCGTCGATCAGGACCGCCTTGGCGATCTCGATCATCTGCTGGACGCCCATGCCGAAACTGCCGGCGGGCTTTGTGGGATCGACTTCCTGGCCCAGGGAGGCCATGACCTCTTTGGCTTTCTTGTGCATGGAAGCATAATCCAGAAGGCCCATCGGTCCCTTTTTCCATTTATTGATAAAGATATTGTCGGTGATGCTCAGGAGCTTCTCGATGTTGAGTTCCTGGTAGACGCACGCGATTCCTGCCGCTGCCGATTCGTTCGGGTTATGGAAGGTCATCTGCTTGCCCTCGACATAGATCTCGCCTTCATCGGGTTTGTGGACACCGGTGAGGACCTTGATCAGTGTCGATTTGCCTGCGCCGTTCTCGCCGATCAGGCCGAGAATCTCGCCGGGCTTTACCGCGAGCTGCATCTTGTCAAGTGCCTTGACGCCCGGAAATATCTTTGTGCAATTTTTCAATTCCACAACATATTCGCTCATTCGGTAGTATTCCTTTCTATCCTGTAATCAATCCCGCTTTATGCTTTATAGAGGCAGCAGCGGCAGCGCCGCACTCTGCCCCTGACCGGCAAGTGTCCAGTGTCCGCCGGAGGGCGGAAATCACATTCCACTTGCCTTGTCACATAAAACGGGCTCTTCACCGGGAAAAGTCCGATGAAGAGCCCATTCGTTTCCTGCTCACGCAGGATGTTTCTTCAGGACTTGCCTGTCAACACATTCTGTTGCTATGTGTCAGCCTGTTCCTTCAAACGTTTTATTCCTTCAAACGTTTTTTACATACTCATGATCCTGGATGCCGCGCATCACATGTCGTGAGGAACATGTCGGGATCAATTATTTGCCATAGCTGCTGAGCTTGTCGATGTGCTCCTGAGCATTGTCCTTTGTGATGATTGTGTAGCCGGAATCAACAACGGGCTCAACTGTCTCACCGTTCAGGTGCTTGACCATGGTCTCAACTGCGAGATAAGCCATGTCGTAAGGGTTCTGTGCGGTGGACATGGTCATCTTGCCTTCCAGGATTGCCTGTGCTGCGGGGATCTGTCCGTCGAAGCCGAGGAAGATCGTGTTCTTGTAAGTATCAAGGCCAGCCTTTGCTGCTGCGTTTGCAGCTGCCAGAGCCATGTCGTCGTTGTTTGCGCAGATGATGGCAATGCCTTCGGGATGAGAGGACATGATACCTTCCATGCAGGTTGTAGCCTTGTCGGCAACAGCGTCTGCGTACTGGACTTCGTCCTCAAGGAAGTCGCCGCCGTTCTCTTCGACACCGGCGATGTAGCCGTTCATACGGGCGGTGTTGGTGCCGTCACCCTGGACGCCTGCGATCTCGATGCACTTGATGTCTTCCCAGCCTGCTGCCTTTGCTGCTTCAACAGCTGCTGCAGCGCCGGCCTTTGCGGCCTCTTCGTTACCGGTTCCGATGAAGGAGATAACCTTGTCGGAAGGGATAGCGCTGTCGAGTGCCATGACGGGCTTGTCTGTGTCGGCGATCAGAGTCTTGACTGTGTCTGCCTGCAGCGGAGCAATGATATATCCGTCATATGCGCCGGAGCCGATGTCGGTCTGGATCATGTTCATCTGCTCATCATAAGAAGTCTCTGAAGGCGGTCCCTTGACCTCAACGGTCACTTCGGGGTGATCCTTGGAATACGCCTCAGCACCGGCCTTGATGTAGGTCCAGTACTCGGAAGACAGAGTCTTGCAGATGACGTCGATCTTGTAGGATCCGGAGCCGCCTGCAGCTTCGCCTGTAGCAGCACCACCGGAAGCCTGAGTGGCTTCGCCGCCTGCAGGAGCGCTGGAAGAGCCGCCTCCGCATGCCATCAGGGATACTGCAACTGCTCCTGCGAGCAGTGCTGCAAATAACCTTTTTTTCATGTTACATCCTCCTATCTTGTAAAAATAACACTACGGTTAACAGTTACCCCTTTTTATAAAACATCCGCATATATGCCGGTAAAGCCGATTCTCTTCAGCTATTACCAGTCCTGCAGCGTGTTTCCCCTGACTGCCGGAAAACCGGTATGTCAAAAAAAAAGAACCAACACACAGACCTTCTCGTGTCCATGTATCAGCTCCAATTGCTCTTCCTCACCCCCGATTGGATGAAGGACTATATACAATTTTTCTTTTTTCTTCTAAAACAATTATGCTGTCGCCTTTTCTTCGGATGATAGCATCATTACCCCGCTTCAATACCGCTTCAACAGCCGCTTTGACTTTATCGTCAATTATTACAGCCATATGTATTCTTCTCCTGATTTAACCCCTCAAAGCTCTTCACTATTCCCCGCGATGATGTTGCCTGGAGAAAACTTACAGCATCATTTCCGTAAAAAAGCACAGGTCTGATTATACCAGTGTCATGATCGCCTTGACCGCCTCGGCAGTGGTGGTTGCAGGGAAGAGCTCATATCCGACATATGCATCGTATCCGATTTCTTCGAGCGCCTTGTATACCCTGGGATAATAGATCTCGCCGGTTCCGGGCTCGTGGCGTCCGGGAGCGTCCGCGATGTGAACATGGCCGAAGGTGTCTCCGAAGTTCTTGATGGTGTCGCAGATGCAGCCTTCGTTGATCTGCATGTGATATACGTCATAGAGAACTTTCAGCTTAGAGGAACCGATCAGGCGGATCATCTCCGCGGCGTCGGAAGTATATTTCAGGAAATTGCCGACATGGTCGGTCGTGATGTTCAGGCCTTCCAGATTCATCTGGATCCCGGTCTTCTCGCCGAGGGCCGCGCACTTCTCAAGGTTGCGGAACATGGTGCAGAGCTTGACAGTGTAGGAAAGGTTGTCATAAGGATTGATGACGATACCGCCGTCGCCAAGACCGTTGGAATGAATGGTCACACAGGGAGAACCGAGGAACTTTGCTGTCTCGCAGGATTTCTCGAGGTACTCCATATAAGCTTCTGTCTGATCGGGATCGATCAGGGAAAGGTCAGCGTCTCCGTTGAATCCGCAGATCGGGATTCCAGCCTTCTCGGCTGCCTCTTTGACAGCGTTGAGATCTTTTTCGGGCCAGCCCCAGAACTCAACCGCGTCAAACCCATCATTCTTTGCCGCCTGGAAACGATCCAGGAAAGGGATTTCCCCATACAGAGCATCAATACAAGCAGATCTCTTCATACCAAAACCTCCATTTAATTAGTGGTTGATCACATCCCGGATGTCAGAACCCATGATGTCTTATGTGCCTCCCGCACTGCCGTCTATTCTTAATAAAGCGGCAAGGCCAGGAAATTTATGTGCCTTACACATTTCTGTGTTATGCACATATTACACCATTTCAAGGCACACGTCAAAAGGTAAAAACCACTAAAAATTAACCGCTTATTTTGTATGTATTCACCAAATGCGGTCAACTGCTTCAATAATTGAATCTCCGGACTGGTTCTGGAAGCCAGAAATCAGATATGCTTTCTGTGCGCATCGCCAAACATGCAAATAAATGTGCGCCAGAAGCTCTGTGCAATCGATTATGTGCTTTGCACATAAATCACACACGTTTCTGTGCACTCCGCTTCTTTCGTATGTGCCGGTGCACACCCCCCTCTGACGCCGGCATTCTCTTAAATGTTTTCCGCGCAGAGAATCTGCAGATCAGTATACCACGAGGTCTCCGCCACATTCTTTTTCCTCAGATAGCCGCTGAGCCAGATGAGAGGCTCCCTGCCCTGACGGGCAAAGTCCTGCGGAATCGTGAAATCTACACGGTTTTCCCGCATCAGCTGCTTAATGCCATCGTTGATGTCATGGCAGATCACATGGATCGTTTTCTCCCTGCCGTAGGCACGCACCGCCTCCGCGCAGGCCGTCACACTCAGATTTGCCATATAAATACCGGTCAGATCATTGTGTTCCCGGATCACCTCGCTGACTTTTCGAAGCGTTGTGTTGTAGTCATTAAATGTCTCAATTGTAAATAAATCCTCCGAAGGAAATCCCTGCTCAGCCATTTTCTCCGAAAATCCCAGAAATCTCTGTCGGTGGCCGTCGAAATGCATATTGCCGACCGCAGCCAGAACCTTCTCACCCGGTCTTATACACCGGCTCATCATCTGAGCAGCCAGTCTGCCGGACTGTTTGATATCCTGACCGACAAAAAGGATACGCCCTGATTCAGGCAGATCCGAGTTGAATGTCACAACCGGAATGCCTGCCTTTATGATATCCTTGAGTTCTTCTATGACAGCGGGGTGTCTGAGAGCACAGACCGAAATTCCCTTTACGTCTGCCTCCCGCAGCTCCCGCAGCAGACTCACCGCCTCATCGGGCAGGTCTGTGCGGCAGATTTTCACTATAATCTCTACATTGGCATCCTCGAGTTCCTCCTGTGCCTCCCGGATTCCCTGTGAGACTCCTTCACGAAACTGCTGGCCATAGCCCCAGTCAGGTAAAAGAACACCCAGCTTCAGCGCCTTATTTCCCCTGGCCTGTTCACGCAGGTAGGCTTCCCGCGGCGAGACATATCCCGTCTCCTGGGCTATCCTGAGCACCCTCTCCCTGACTTCCGCCTTTACATAGGAGCGGTTATTAATAACTCGATCTACTGTGCCCCGCGAGACCCCGGCGAGTTCCGCGATCATCTGTATGGTCGGCTTTTTTTCCATCCTGTACCGTCCTTTGTAAAAAAACTTTATTAAATTCAAGGCTTGCGGTTTCTCATGGAAATCACTCCACTGGAAATCACTTGGCCCAAAATCACGCCGCTATTCCGTACGTATAAATCATGTCACGAATCTCAGTGTGCAGTGTGTGCCGTGCCTTGTTGGTCCAGTCAATCCCGCAATGGCTGTACACGCCCTCCCGGGACGTGTACAGCTCTTTTATTTCATTGCTTTCTTACAGGAATTATTTGCGGATTCACTTCACTGAAATCATTTTTCAGGATATTATCAATATAATTATTTTCAGAATAATTATTTTCAGAATAATTATTTTCAGATAATTCTCGATATCAGATTAGTATTTTAGTATTTGTGAAAATAGTTTCTATGAAATCAGCTTCTATAAAATCAGTTTCTATATAATCGGCTTTTATGAAAATCAGTTTCTGCAATTTTTTTCAGATCAGTGTCGATGAAATCACTTGACAGACGAAACCATTTTGACCATCTCATCTTCTGTGCATCCCCGATCGCAATAGATGGAATACCAGTAATCTCCCTTGTTCCACAAAGCAATATAAACGACGTTTTTGTTACTCTGGATCCTGACATCGGCGTCATTTATGCTTACCGTGTTCTCATGGTCATATTCAACCGTGATCCTGCTCACCTGATCCTCTGTAGATCCCTTGCAGAATGTGAGAAAATCAGTATTGCTCTCATACTGGGTCTCATAGACTCCGTTTGCATAGAGATAATACAGGGTTCCCGTGGGTTCAAAGGGAAGCTCTGTCACTTCCTCGTAGCCGGTTTTGACAGCTTCTGCAAATGCCTCTTTGTCCCCGTATTCAACACTTTCCCAGCCATCGTCCCCGCCTTCCGAGTAGAACATATCCTCCTCGGAAATCGGATTACCGTCCTCATCCACATTCATCATGTCCTCGTCAGAGACCAGATTCCCGTCTTCATCGTAATAGTATCCATCGTCATTGATTGGATTACCCAGCGCGTCAACCTCAGTTTCTGACATTTCTCCTTCCGCGGGAGGAGCCGGCATCTCAGTCATGTCCTCAGCCGGATTCTCCCCGGTCTCTCCCTCAGAAATCACTTCCTCTTCATTCTGTTCCGGCTTTTTTGGCTTCTCCGTCTTTTTGGGGCTGCAGCCTGCCGCAAGAGCCATGGTCAGCACACAGACCAGGACACATGCCAGAACTTTTTTCCAATTGATTCCTTTTTTCATATCTTTACCTCCATAAGGAAATACTCTGACCGGAAACGCTTTGTTTCCGGCACTTGTCCGACTTCAACCCTAAAGACGCAATCCGTAAGGAAAAGTCGCATTCAGAGTAACCCATGGGTGTGAATTCTCTGTGAAACCAGGCCGGGAATCTCATTTCCCGCACACAGGTGTTTTCTTCGATGCAATCGAGGGTCTCTCTTTTCTTTCCGCTCAAATTAGAGTAGACTATAACCAGGCAGGCCTGAAAAGCCTCCGGTCCGGTCCCGTATCAGGAAACCGTTTCCGCCCGGTTTTCCGGCAGAAAGGATGTTTCATGAAAGCAGGTGAAAGAAGAGAGAAGATCAATAAAATTCTCGCTGAATCAAGTGCCCCAATCTCCGGTTCAGCTCTTGCTCGCATGCTGTCCGTCAGCAGACAGGTTATCGTCACAGATATCGCAATCCTGCGCGCTGAAGGGATTAATATCACCTCTACGACTCAGGGATATCTGCTGTCCAGGGAACATCTCTGCAAGCGGATCTTCAAGGTGCATCACACCCGCGAGGAATGTGAGGAAGAATTGAACCTCTTTGTGGACAGCGGTGCGGTCGTCAAAGATGTTTTCGTCAACCATCGGGTCTATGGTGTCATCCGGGGAGAGCTCAACATCCGCTCCCGTCTTGATGTCAGGGCCTTTCTCGAATCAATCCGCAGCGGAAAATCTTCTCTCCTGTCCACCACCACAGAAGGCTACCATTATCATACACTATTAGCACCTTCTAACGCAATTCTTGACATGATTGAAAACCGTCTCTGGGAAATGGGATTCTTAGCGAAAACACTTCCTTATGAGCCCGATGAGCTCACCGAGGACATTCAGGAGCGCGACCGGGGGTCCGAACCTGATGCAGGCTCATGATCACCCTGAGTCAGGCCCCGGGGAAAGCTGCTGCGAAGTCATGCTGCTTCCTGCCGCTGTCACTGCAGGAATGAAAGCGGGCGCAGCCGCCATGCCCGAACACTGAGTTGAGTCAGCACTTTTTCTCATATCTGCCATTCAAAAGCTCTCATGGTTTCCGGGGACAGCCCTGTTTCCATGTGAGCTTTTTTTCAGGGACAGACCTGTTTTCATATGAGCTCTTTTCAGGGACAGCCCTGTTTCCATGTGAGCTTTTTTCAGGAACAGCCCTTCTTCCATGTGAGCTTTTTTCAGGGACAGCCCTTCTTTTCTTTTCACATTTCCTGTCGAATCAGGGGTCTTCCGGCTCCTTCCCGGCGTCCAGTTCAAGGAAGTATTCTTTTGTCAGTCTGAAGACTGTGCCCGAGAGCAGGAAGACCGCGATCAGATTGGGGATGACCATCAGACCGTTGAAGGTATCGGAAATATCCCAGAGAAGTCCCAGATTCAGAGTCGCCCCGACAATAGAGATAAAAGCGTAAATCACAAGGAAAGGGCGGATCGTCCCGGTACCAAAGATAAATTCGACGCACCTGGAACCATAAAGGCCCCAGCCGATTGTTGTAGAAAAAGCAAAGCAAATCAGAGCCACCGCTGTGAAAAGGGAGACCCAGATTCCATAAGTGGAAGTAAATCCGGCAATTGTCAGATCAGCACCGGCCGCCTCTCCGTACACAAGCTCAACTCCGCTGCACAGAATGACCATGGCGGTGAGCGTGCAGATCACGATCGTATCTGTGAACACTTCGAAAATACCAAAGAGGCCCTGGTGTACCGGATGGCCGGTATCTGCTGTCGCATGGGCGATAGAGCCGGTACCGAGACCCGCCTCATTCGAGAAAATGCCCCGTGACACACCGCGCCGCATACTGACGAACATGGATCCTATCACACCTCCGGTAAAAGCTCCGGGATTAAAAGCGCCAGCGAATATAGAGGCAAACACACGGGGAACTGCTCCAATATGTATGATGACTACTCCCAGTGCCAAAACAATGTAGAACGCCGCCATAAAAGGCACCAGCTTCTCTGTAACACTTCCGATCCTTTTGACACCGCCCAGAAGGACCATGGCCACACAGGCGGCGATCACAATGCCCAGAACCAGGTTCACCGTACCCAGGCTTCCCTCCTGTGTAATATTGAAGTTGATCAGGACTGCATCTATAGCTGTCACGATTGTATTGACCTGGGTCGCGTTGCCGGTTCCGAACACGGCGACCATACCAAAGGCCGAGAAAAGAACCGCCAGGAAATGCCATTTTTTTGGCAGACCGTTTTTGATGAAATACATAGGGCCGCCGACCCAGTCGCCTTCCTCATTCCGCTCGCGAAAATGGACTGCCAGAACGACTTCGGAGAATTTGGTACACATACCGAGCAGGGCGGAGATCCACATCCAGAAAACCGCTCCGGGACCTCCAATGGCGATCGCGCCTGCGACACCGGCGATGTTACCCGTTCCGACCGTGCCCGCCAGAGCAGTACATACAGCCTGAAAAGGAGTCATAGCTCCTTTTTCAGCTTCTTTCTTTTCAAAAATTTTTCCAAGTGTCTGCTTAATGGCGTAAACAAAACGGCGGATCTGGATAAAGCCTGTCATGATACTCAGATACAGGCCTACTCCGATGATACAGCTCATGGCGGGTATTCCCCAAATGAAACTGTTTACTGCGCCGTTGACTTTGGTGATCAGTTCAAACATAAATATAGTGCTCCCCGGTGATACACAATTCAGTTTCCTGGCTGCCTGCCATGAACCACGTATAAACACCTGTCTTGTATTATTTCATTCTATTGTTCATTATGCATTTTTTTGTCCTGAATCTCAACCTTTTCCTGTGTATTTTCCACAATTTATCCATATATCGTCAAAGTTCAGACCATCTGGAAACCTTCCGGGAGACAGGGAAGCCGGGAGACAAGGGACGGTTCTTCGTCGCCCTTCAGGTATGCGATGGAGACACTTTCCTGTCGCTCTGCAGCACAAAAAACCGGCAGCCACTTTCAAAGTGGCTGCCGGTCATATTATGGCACGCTATAAAAATTATCTGTCTGTAAAAACCAAGACGGAACATTACTTGTCCGGTCGGGCCGGATTTTTCCGCGCAGAGACAACAGCTGCTGCCCGGGTACGCGGTGTTGATTTCACGCAGGTGCGTTCCCTCTCTTACATTTGCGTAAAAAGCGGATCACTCCCGTGCGCAGGTATCGATCAGACGCGGGCGATCATATCTCCGTAAAGCTCTTTCTCTTCTTTGATGAAAGCATGAACTTCTTCGGGAGTAGGAAGGGCGTCGGAGCAGTTGTTGGCACGGACCATCATGGAAGCCTCTGCAGAGCCGAACTCGAGGCAGTCGATGATCTCCCAGTTGTGGAAGAGGCCATACAGGAAACCGGAAGCATAGCCGTCGCCGCCGCCGAAGCCCTTGCGAGCCTGGACAGGGAAAGGACGGATGGAGAACTTCTGGCCATCACGTGTGTAAGCTGTGGATCCCTGCATACCGTGCTTGATGACGACGATCCTTGCGTGGTAGCCGTGCCACATCTTTGCGCTCTCTTCATCGGACAGACCGGGCATGAGCTCTCTCTCAGTCAGGTCAAACTCTTCTCTGGATCCCAGGATAACAGTGGACTCTTTTGCTACCATAGAGCAGTAGATGGAAATCTCATCGAAGTTCTTCCAGTTGTAGTTTCTGTAGTCGATATCGAAGATGATCTTTGTGCCGACTCTTCTGGCCAGCATAACAGCCTTGAGGGCAGCCTCTCTGGAAGGGCTCTCTGCAAGAGCGGTACCGGAGATCAGGATTGCCTTAGCCTGTCTGATATACTCTTCCTTGATATCATCAACGGAGAGCTGAAGATCCGCGACGCGGTTACGATACATCAGAATGCTGCTCTCGATGGGAGACTTCATCTCGGTAAATGTCAGGCCGAGCTTCTCACCATTGGTGCATCTGGAGATGTTGGAGGTGTCAATGCCCTGCTCATTGAAATAATCAATAACGAAATCACCGAACTGGTCATCGGAAACCTTGCCGATGAAACCGGCTTTCATGCCGTGATGCGTGATACCGACAGCGATGTTGGCAGGGGAACCGCCTACAAATTTCTCAAAGTAGTGAACCTTCTTCAGAGGCTTGAAATCCTCTTTCACATCATCGCTGTAAGCGGGGTTAAAGTCGATGCCGATTCTGCCAAGCAGGATCAGGTCATATTTTCTGGACTCGTCAAAATCAATATAGTTCATTTTTCCCTCCATTGAACTCTTGCGCATCTTGCGTGCTTTTTGCGTGCCTTATTTGTTTGTTCCTTGTGCTTTAATGTTAGCACGCAAGCAGTCTGCGTGCAACATCTTTTTCAAGCAAAACATGAATTCTATGTTTTGCACAATTGCCTGATTGATTTTTTGTCTATAATGGACATAGCTTTGGCCATTGCAGTGTGTCACATATGCCTGCGGACAGCCGGATATACACCGGCTGTTTTCCAGCATATTGCATCTGATAAAAACAGATGGATTATTCGGTTCCAACTGCCGCCATTCCTGCCGTTATTCAGAAAAGGTGTTCCACAGGTCCGACCATGGAATAGCGCTTCATCACCTGCGCCAGATCCCGGACGCCGTCCACAGCCCCCATCTCCTCAATCGAGCAGGAAGCGGCCGCGCAGCCCATGCGCGCACATTCCTCTGTGCTGAGACCTCCGCACATACCGTTGATAAAGCCTGCCGCAAAGCAGTCCCCCGCCCCGGTTGTATCTACGCAGGTGAGATCGGGAACTGAAGGAACATGCAGGATCCGGATCTGCCCGCTGCCGTCTTCTTTCGGTGCCAGCCCGTTATACCGGCTCTCCTGCTTCCGGCAGTTCTGCTCTTTATAGCTGAGGGAAGAATGCGAGGTCTGAGGTTCACTGAAGCCGACCAGACAGCCTTTCTTTCCGGCTTTTACGATAGCCGTCCCCACACCTGCCTCCACAAGCATCCGTACATTTTGCTGAGCATCCTGTACGCCAGTCAGGGAGGCGATCTCCTCGTCATTGGGGACAAAAACATCCATGTAGGGGAGAAGAGGGCGAATTGTTTCAATCGTCTCTCCGTTTTTGGCTCTTGTCACATCGACAACCAGCCTGCGGCCGCTCTTTTTAATCAGAGAGAACAGTTCTTCCATCTTCTGAACTGTAAAGAGAGGCGAAATAAACATACTCGCAAAAGAGACAATTTCCGACATCCCGTCCACAAGGGGCAGCACATCCTCCAAAGACAGGCGGCGCAGACTGCTGTGGGGATTCATCAGGAATTTCCGGTTTCCGTCCTTTTCAATCAGCGCAATGTTGATCGCAGTGTCCAGACCCTCCTGCACACGTACATCGTCTGTCGGGATTCCGTTCTCTTCCATATAACTCAGAATCCTCCGGCCTGCCACATCGTCACCCACTTTGCTGATCAGCCTGACTTTCCTGCCCAGTCTGGACAGGGCCACTGCCTCATTTAAAGCGTCTCCGCCAAAGGACATTCTGATCCGGTCCAGATCCCGGGATCCTGCCGCTATTGCATCCAGGTCGACCGGCGAAGCCAGAATATCGATCACTGCCGGGCCGATAACAGTTACATCAAACATTTTCTTTTCCTGATCTCTTTCTCCTGTTATTGTCTTTTTCTGTTATTGTCTTTCCGGTTTTTCGTATTTTCTGTATTAACTGTATTTTCTGTTTTCAATATTCCCGGTTTCTGTAATGCCTGTTTTGCCTGTATTGGCTGTATTTTCTTATTTTCTGTATTTCCGGCTTTGCCTGTGCTGACTGGTTCCCCTGACGTAGGTCAGAGCTTCCTATATACAAATGTGACAGTGGTATATTTCCACTGTCACATTCATATACTCATTATTCGTCAAATCAGGAACAGCTCATACATTCAGTCATGAATCTCACGCTCACAGGCATGCGTATTCATTTTTCCTCAATCCGTCCCGAATTTGACCGCCGGATCATTTCTTGATCTGATCAAGCGTATCTGCTGTAACAGGGATAAAAGGATAATACAGCACATAAGGGCACTCGGAAGAAACTTCACAATCAGTTCCCTCTGCGAGATCCTTGCCCTCGAGCATGTTGATCGCCATCTGGACACCGCCGGCAGCCTGACCTTCATGGCTCTGGTAGACTGTCATAGCCATTTCACCGGCCTTAAGGGCTTCGATTCCATCGTCTGTCGCGTCAATACCGACGATCGGAACAGACTTGGGATCCATGCCTGCATTGTTCATAGCGATGATTGCGCCGAGCGCCATAGCGTCGTTGTTGGAGATGATGCAGTCAAATTTCAGACCGTCATCGAGCATATCCGCGAAGGCATCCCTTGCGGTAGCCCTGTTGTAGTTGCCGTGCACGACAGCAGCTTCCTTCATATTGATTCCGGCAGCCTTGAGTGTGTCGAGCGCGCCGTCCGTACGCTTGTCAGTGTGTACAAGACCTTCCGTACCGCGAAGCAGGACGTAGGATACTTCCTTTTTGCCCTCTTTCTTGAAGAGATCAGCGAGATATTCACCCTGATAAACACCGGAGGTATTCTCATCAGATGCAACCGCTGCGGCGTTTTCGCTAAGATAGGAAAAATCATCCGGGACACGGTTGATGAACACGACCTTCATATCCCCTGCAGCTTCGATGCAGGCATGGGCATTTTCCGCCGCATTCAGGTTGATCAGAACAGCATCCATACCTTCGGTCTTAGCTGCACTGACACAGTCGATCAGTTTCGAATTATCCTCACCGGCATAGAGAAGCTCCATCTCAACGCCTTTTTCTTCCGCAGCCTTCTGCACATCATCCCTCAGGAATCCGAGAAACTCGTCAACCGTCGAGATTACATAGGCCATTTTATACTTTTTTGCCCCACCGGATGAGGAGGAGGCACTGCTGCCGCATCCTGCCAGCAGGGTCAGCACAAGTGCGACACAAAGCACCATGCTAAAGATCCGCTTTTTCATCTGTAACTCCTTTCTCTGAACAGGCCGTGCGGCGGCAGGCAGAAATGCTCCTGCCGCCTGTGTTCCGCCCCGGTCTTTTCCAGTACATCATGCTGTCAGGACCGGGCTTACACAATGGCCTGATTTGTTTGCAATGATGATGCCTGAACAAAGAGTGTATTTACAGTGATCGATACGATTATTTCTTGACAGCGTTCTTTCTCATATCGAATGCAACGGATCCGATGATGATGAGACCCTTGACGATGAATGTCATCTGGTCGTTGACACCCATCATGACCATGCCGTTGTTGATAACGCCCATGATCAGGATACCGGCGATAACACCGGAGGGACGGCAGATACCACCAGTCTGGGAAGTACCACCGACGGTTGCTGCTGCGATAGCATCAAGCTCGTAGTTCAGACCTGTGTTTGCAGGGTCTGCGGAGTCGGAACGGCCTGCAAGGAGGACGCCGCCGAGTGCTGCGCAGAGGGAGCACCACATGTAAACTTTAACCAGAGTATGCTCAACGTTGATACCTGCAACTCTTGCTGCCTGATCATTACCACCGACTGCATAGACAGACTTACCGAATCTCGTCATCTTCAGCATAAATGCCAGGATAATGAACATGATGATCATGACAATGATGATCATGTGGAAAGGACCAATCTTTCCGTTGCCCAGGAAACGGAAGCCGGGGGTCAGTTTGGAAACAGGACCGGGAGTGATCAGTTTGCAGAGCGCACGGCAGATCAGCTGTGTGCCCAGAGTAGCGATGAAGGGATGCAGACGAAGGTAAGCAACCATCCAGCCGTTTGCAAAACCGACGATCAGACCGATCGCGATGCCGCCCAGGATACCGACGATTGCGGGCATGGTGGGCAGGCCTGCCCACAGCTTGGAAGCGGAAGCCTGGCAGAGCGCTGCGGAGCAGATTGCGGACAGAGCAGCAACAGAACCCGTGGACAGGTCGATACCTTTGGACAGGATTGCCAGAGTAACACCAAATGTCATGACGCCTTTGACGGACTCACCTGTCAGCAGCGCTATAGCATTGGTAGGTGTTGCGAAGTTGTGGTTTACAAGGGAAATGGCAATGATCAGAACGACCAGAACCACCCAGATACCATTATCGGAAATTAACTTACTAAATTGAGTTTTCTCAGCTTTGGACTTCATTCGATTCTACCCTCCCTGATTATTCCTGAGCAGACTGCTGCTTCAGTTCTTCAACTGCAGAACCACCGGTTGCATATCTCATGAGAAGTTCCTGAGAGAACTGGTCACGATCCAGAATACCGGTCATCTCGCCTTCGTGCATGACAACGATTCTGTCAGAGATACCCATAACTTCAGGCATCTCGGAACTGATCACGATGATAGCCTTGCCTTCACCTGCCAGCCTGGACAGAAGCTCATGAATCTCGGACTTGGCGCCGACGTCGATACCTCTGGTAGGCTCGTCAACGATCAGGAGATCCGGCTTGGTCAGAAGCCATCTTGCAAGCAGAACCTTCTGCTGGTTACCGCCGGACAGGTTCATGATACGGGTCTCCCATGTGGGGGTCTTGGTGCGGAGCTTGGTGTTGTACTCCTCCGTATCCTTGAGCATCTGTTTGTTGTCCATGGGCAGACCATAGGCGCCCCAGTTGGCAACTGTAGTGTTGTCAGTAATGGAGAGCAGACCGAAAATACCGTTGCCGCGGCGGTCCTCGGTCAGAAGACCGATCTTGTTGTCAATGGCATCACGGGGAGACTTAATGTCAAGTTCTTTTCCGTTCAGCCAGATTCTGCCGCTGTCTTTATGACGCATGCCGAAGATTGTCTCCATGGTCTCGGTACGGCCTGCGCCGACCAGACCTGCGAATCCGAGGATCTCGCCCTTTCGGACTTCGAAGGAAACGTTCTTGACCTGCTTGCCCGAATTGAGGTTCTCAACCTTGAACATGACATCGCCGATCGGGCAGGGAATCTTCGGGAACATGTTGGTGATCTTACGACCGACCATCATCTCGATCAGCTTCTCATTGTTGAGGTTTGCTGCGCGGTCGGTTCCCACATAGGTGCCGTCACGGAAGACCGTGATGTCATCACTGATGCGGAAGATCTCATCCATTTTATGGGAAATATAGATGATCGCGACGTTCTGCGCCTTCAGGTCTGCAATGATACGGAAGAGGTCTTCAACCTCTGCGTCCGTCAGAGCGGAAGTGGGCTCGTCCATGATAACGATATTCGCATCATGAGAAACAGCCTTCGCGATTTCGACCATCTGCTGCTTCGCGACCGTCAGATCTTTCATCTTTGCATAGACATCTACTTCGAGGTTGAGCTTCTTGAAAAGCGCTTCCGCCTCTGTGTAGAGTGCCTTGTTGTCGCACATGAATTTGTTCTTCATGGGCTCGCGGCCAAGCCAGAGGTTGTCCGCGACAGTGCGCTCAAGAACAGGGGACAGCTCCTGCTGGATCATGGTGATACCTGCATGGATGGAGTCCTGGACGCTCTTGAAGTGAACTTCCTTGCCCTTGTGAATAATGGTTCCTGCAGTGACCGGCTGCATGCCGATCAGGCATTTCATCAGAGTGGATTTTCCGGCGCCGTTCTCTCCCATCAGTGTGTGGACAGTTCCGGGACGGACCTGGAGCTCGACACCGTCAAGAGCTTTTACACCTGGAAAGTACTTACATATCCCGTGCATTTCCAGAATATATTCATCAGCCAATTTGTTTTACCTCCCCGTTTATAAAAATGTGGGTACCGGATGGACAGACCCGATACCCACCTAGTATGGTTTTGGAGTCAACCGCCTGATTTATCTGCGTTTATCGTATTGCCGCAAAAGAATCAATTATCTCTTAAAGATCATTTACCTCTCAAAAATCAACTGTCTCTTTCTGCTGCAGTAAATTTACGCAAATATTACCGATTGTCATACTCTGCTACGTTGTCAGGAGTAACTTCTTCGAAAGGAACCCAGAGGATGAAGCCGGTCTCGTCAACGTCGAAGCTTGTGCCTTCGTTAAGAGCAGCGCCATTGATCAGGTTGACCGCTGCCTGGACAGCGCCGCCGCCCTGGCCGTTGGGATCCTGGAATACGGACATAGCCATTGTGCCGTCCTTGATAGCCTGGCGGCCGTCAGCTGTTGCATCGATACCTACGATCGGGAAGCTGGAAGGATCAAGTCCTGCATTCTTTGCTGCCTCGATTGCGCCCAGAGCCATAGCGTCGTTGTTGGAGATGATGCAGTCAAACTCTTTGGACTTGTCACTGAGGACAGGAGTGATCATGTCGATTGCCTTTGCACGGTCATACATGCAGGCAAGAGGAGCAGTTGTCTCGGTAGCATTGATGCCGCCGTCTGCCAGAGCCTTGAGAACGGACTCTGTACGAAGAGTTGTGGAAGTCTGGCCGATGATACCATTGAGCAGGATGTACTTGATATCGGTCTTGCCCTGTTCCTTGAAGTACTTGGCAAGGAAATCGCCCTGGAACTTACCGGAAGTATGCTCGTCGGAACCGACATAAACAGCGTTCTCATTCAGGATGGAAGTGTCATCCGGAACACGGTTAACGAAGACAACCTTCATGTCGCCTGCTGCTTCAATAACAGATCCGCATGCAGTGGGATCAACGACGTTGACAATGACAGCCTTCTGTCCGTCAGCAGCTGCTGTCTGGACATACTGAACAACCTTGTTCTGGTCGGAGTTGGCATCCTGTGTTATCAGGTTGACGCCAAGCTCTTTGGCCTTTGCAAGAGCGCCTGCCTCAAGGGAGCTCAGGAACTCATCACGCTGAGACATGATCAGAGTGATCTTCTCGCCGCCTGCTGCTGCGCCGCCGCCTGTGCTGCCGCTGTCACTGCCAGCCGGAGCTGAGCTGCCGCCGCCGCCGCATGCTGCGAGAGAGAGCGCCATCACACCTGCGACACCAAGTGCAAGAAGCCTTTTTGCGAATTTTTTCATAAGTTACCCTCCTTTTTTTGATACAGGTTGATTCCTGTTTTTTGATGCGGGGAGACCCCGCAGATCAACAGCCGGGTCACTTCTCAAAGCAACCTAACTATTAGTTACCTAATTGATTATACACCTTTATCCGCTTTAGGTAAAACCGAAAATGATTACCATAAAAAACTTTCGGCATTTGTATAAAGTGCACAAATTATCCGAAAAACTGCCGGCACAATCCGCGAAGGCTATATGGTCTCGTAATAGTGCCGGCAGAAAACTGGTTTATTATGATGTCACGAATTCCCGTTCAATCGGGAATCACGTCGGTTTACCAGGAACCGGTCCGCGGGATTATTTGCCCAGAAGCTCTCTCTCGATGATCTCTCTGGCTTCGGGAGCCTGCTTCTCCATCTTCTCCGGGAATCCGAAGTAGGATACGCATGCGATGTTGTCGCCGCCCACCTTGGGAGCATCGGGTTTAAGCTGTTTGTTGGCGAAATCCATCTCGCGAAGGGTCTCGAAGATACCTGCGAAGTCCACTTCGCCCTCGCCCATGGCGGTGTGCTGGTGGATCGTCACATCGGCGCTGCCGCGGGCATTGAGCCACGGCGGATTGAGGATGTAACGGCAGTCCTTGGTCTGGTTCCAGGTGTCAGCGAAGAGGACGTGGGTCAGCTCGTCGCCGGCATATTTGAGCATGTGGCGGACATCGCCCTTGCCCTGGTCATAGAAGAAACCGTGGGATGCGCTGTAGACATAGCCCAGGTTGGGGGAACGGAAGGACTTGACCAGATCGCAGGCCTCGTCATTCAGTTCACAGAAATCGTAAGGGTGGGACTGCACTTCGACACGAAGGCCTTCCTTCTCGATGATGGGAAGGAGCTCCTCCATGGAGCGGAACCACATGCCGTTGCAGATCTCCTGCTGATTGGGATCGCCGGAGAACTCGGTGTTGATGACCGGAACGCCCATGTTGACGGCGATCTCGATGATCTTCTTCCAGTTGGCTACTGCGTGCTGCCTCTGCTCCTCAGTGGGGCCGGACCAGCGGTAGACAACGATGAAGGAAGAGATCTCAACACCTGTATCCTTCAGAGCCTGGCGGTACTCCGCCTCACACTCTTTGGAGAACAGAGGGTGTTTGTAGAAGGGATTGATCCTGGGGTGGGGGGACTGCTCGATATATTTGTAGCCCCAGTCCGCCACCTTGTAGACCATATCCTTGATGCTCATCTGTTTCGCGAGAACATCTACGTCAAAAGCAACTTTCATAAGAATTACCTCTCTTTCAAACTGTTCAGGTACCGAACTGTCTGTTTCATGTTTTTATTATATATGAATCAGCCGACAGTTTCATTGTCTGAATGCGGCAAAAGATGTTTCTTTTTTGCCCTGACAGTCCTGTTTTCCGTCCAGGTTTATTCTTCCTATGACTGAGTTGTCACTCAATCCCGGTCTCTTTCTCAGTTGTCCCAGTACTTGGCAACGTGAGCGCGGGTGTGCTCTGCAGCCTGCTTGATGTTCTCTTCGTTGGTGAGCTTGTAGTAATCGGGACGGAAGACTTCCATCGTGCAGACATCGCCTTCGAAACCGATCTTCTTAAGGGTATCGGCAAATCTCTTGTGAGGCAGGCAGTCGCCGGGCTCATCGGGCCACAGGCGCTTCGCGTCAGTGTTGTACTTGGCGCCGCAGGGAACGTTCTCAACACCGTTGAGGTGCCAGATGAAGATCCTCTTGCCATCGGCCTTCTCGAGGGACTCGAAAGAAGAAGCCTGGCCGTGGAAGTGATACTGGTCAAGAGTGATGCCGACGTTGGGAGAACCGACTTCCTCGACGATCGCGAGAGCGTCCTCAAAGCGGTTGATGGTCATTGTGGGCTGGCCGATGAACTCGATGGAAAGCTTGATTCCGTGAGGGTCGCATTTCTTGACCATCTCGCGAAGAACTTCGACTGCATCCTTGCGGATGTCATCGATGGTGGGCTCGCACCACTCGATATCCATGGAAGGAACTACGACAATCATCTTGCACTGCAGCTTGTTGCAGATGCCGATGATCTTGTCAAGCTCTGCCATAACGGCATCCTTCTCAGCCTGGGTCTCTTTCATATTGAAGAAGATCAGAGCGTTGTAGGAGAGCATCTTGAGGTGATGCTTGGGATCAGCAAACCATGCGGCGAGGTCGTCGATAGTGTACTTGCCGGCAGCGATCTCTCTGTCCAGGCACTCGGACTGGATGTCGATAAAGTCAACGCCGTACTTCTCGCAAAGGTCAAGGTCTTCGAGAACAGAGTGGTTTTCGCAGAAACGATTGCAGCCTTCGTTAAAACCGATCTTCATTATTATTCTCCTTTTAGATTATATTCAATGCATGAATGTCCGTGAAACTGATTCCGGACTGTCGAACTGATACCGGACTGTTGCCGTGTTGTTGCCAGACACGCCGGGTCGGGAACAGGTGTTGATGAGAGATATTCCCGATCCGGCTGCCCGGATGTGTGATTTTCAGATGTGTCTGTTAAATGAGTATAAACTGTTGATGCTGAGGAAAATCACACACGGAAAAGCAATATCCGGACATGATTCCTGTAAAGATCTGCTGCTGGCCCCATCCCGGCCGGGCGCGGCCGACGACGGGCTGTCAGCCTGTGAGAATTATTTCCTTAAATTATTTCTTGTAGAAATCAGGAGTGCCGCCGGTCACGACCTTCTCGATCTTGCCGGACTTCTGAGCTGCGACCAGAGCGTCAGCTGTAAGAGCTGCCACATAGCCGTCCCATGCGGAGGAGCCGCCGGTTGTTCCCTTGGCTACGCAGTCTACCCAGTCCTGAAGCTCTACATCGTAGGAATCGATGAAGCGAAGGATCCAGTTCTTCTCGATCGCGGTTGCCACTTCGAAGTTCTTCCTGGTTGTAGGGAAGGAAGGGCAGGGAAGATTGATGACGCCGTCTTCGCAGACGACTTCGCAGTTGATGTCATAGCCGAAGCCACAGTTGACATTGACTTCAAGGATAACGACAACGCCGCTCTTGGTCTTCATGATCATGACCTGGGGATCTGCAAGGCCTTCATGAGCGTTCTTGGTCTGACGAGGGAAGATGCACTGAACTTCGTCCCACTCCTCGCCGTCGCCGATCAGCCAGGGAAGTACATCGATCTCATGGATCGCGGTATCTGTAACTGCCATCTCGGTGGTGTACTTGTCATCCACGCCTTCTGCGCGGTGTGTGCATTTCAGAATCATGGGCTTTCCGAACTCGCCGGACTGAATCATCTCTCTGACCTGGTTGTAACCGCGGTCATAGCGGCGCATGAAGCCGACCTGTACAAGGTGCTTGCCGGAAGCGATCTCTGCATCAACGATTTCCTTACAGTCTGCAGCGGTAGTTGTGAGGGGCTTCTCTGTGAAGACGGGCTTGCCGGCCTTGATAGCGGCAAGAATCGGAGCCTTGTGGAAGTTGCCCGGGGTTGTCACGACGACTGCGTCCACATCAGGATCTGCTACGAGTGCGTCAGCGTCAGTGTAAACCTTGACGCCGCCGATCAGATCGGAAGCTGCCTTTGCGCCTGCCTCAAAAACGTCGCATACTGCCACGACTTCGGCGCCCTGGATCTTGTACTGGATCCTCTTCGCATGCTCTTTGCCAATCATACCACAACCTACGATACCTACTCTCAACATGATATTCTCCTTCTTTGTGTTGAAAAATTAAAAGGTTCTTTCTCCCCGAAGAGTCCGGGCAGACTCTTCTGTCTGTTTTTCCGTTCCCTTGTACCTGCCGCCTCTCCCACCGGCGGTCTGCTGTCTCAACTGTGCTGTCACTGCCCTTTTCCGGCAAAACTGTCTGCCGGTTTCCTACCCCCGGGCATCTGCTTGTTTAAAAGTGTCCCGTTTGTTTAAAATGATTGTACCCTTCCGTACCGGCGTCTGTGTTTTTATTTACGATACCGGTATCGTTGTGATTATTCTATCCTTTTCCCCGGAAAATATCTACTGGCAGAATACATAAATCGCAAAACTTCTTTTTATGCATTTTTCCATATTGACAGCTTTTCCATCATTTCCTGCACCCGAAAAGCCCCTGTTCCCGCAGAGCAGTCGTTTTTCTTGAATATTCTCACTTCCGCCTATATAATGAATCTATAAATCATCGACCGCCTTTCTTTTATTTATTATAGAAGATATTTTTGTCGCGTGCTTTGATTTCGATATTGAAGAATTCTCTCAGTCATTACCAATCTACCAATCACAGTTGTGGCAATGAAACTCCCGCCGCAGACCCCGTACAGATTCTTCATAATAATCTGTAAAAATCACTCAGTGAAGAAAGGGATCTAAACATGGGCATCACATTAAAGCAAATCGCCGAAATGGCAGGAACCACTAAATCCACAGTGGATAAGGTGATCCATGACCGCCCCGGCGTGAGCGAGAAAAAAAGAAAGGAAATCAAGAAGCTTCTGAAGGAATATGGTTACGAGGCGAATCCTCTGGCCAAGGCGCTGAACTATCAGAACCGGAAGATGAAGGTGGAAGTTGTCCTGCCGCAGGTCCAGGCCGCAATCCGGATCCGTCAGGGCATCAATATAGTCATACAGGATTTTCAGAGTTTTAATATTCAAGTGGAATATCACGAGGTCGGAAGCTCCGATGCCGAAGCTCAGGCTGCATGTATCCGGAGAATGGCTGAAGAAAGGGTTTCCGGCGCGGTCATTCTTCCGATCCGCTCCCAGGAAGTCACGGACGCCATCAGGAGCCTGATCGATCTGGATATTCCCGTTGTTCTCGTCAACTCTGAGCCCTCTGTGGAAGGAATTCTCTGCTATGTTGGGCAGAATACAGTTCAGTCCGGCAGCGTAGCCGCCCGCATGCTCAGTCTTTTCATGAACGGTTCCTCCCGGATCGGCATTATCTCCTGCCACAACATGATCACCCACGAGCAGCGGGAACAGTCCTTTATCAGCAATGTGAATGACTTCTTCCCCGGTTTCAGTATCAGGGATATACGTTATATACTGGAAACTCCTGAAAACGCCCGGGAACAGACCCTGGAAATGCTCCGCAGCCATCCGGAGATCGACTCTGTTTTCATAACATGCGGCTGTGTCCCCGAAATCTGCGCGGCCCTGCGCGAATACAGAGAAGAGACCGGCTCGGAGATCCGGCCGGTTGTCATCTGTTACGAAAAATATGAAGAAATCCGCGCTCTCCTCAAGACAGGCGATATCTCCTGTACTCTGAGCGGCGGTCTTTTCATGCAGGGGCGCCTGTCCATGCGCATCCTGTTCGAATATCTGGTCTACGAAAAAGTACCCGAGCACAAGGCTTATTATCTCAACAACAAGATCATGATCCGGGAAAACAGCTGATCCGCAAAAAGCTGATCCCCGAATAATTTACGGCACCGGGATGACGCCACCGGACGTCAGGACAGTCCTCGAAATACTCGTATTTCGAGGACTTTTTCATATGAACTGAGCCTTCTTTCGCCAAAGAGGGGATTGTGACAGTGCGAAGCTATGTTATCGCCGCGTACAGCCTGCATGTATGCTCCTCCGGGAATGCGGGCATGCATTGTTGATTTTTATCAAAAACCTCATTATCATAACAATTGCTGCCTGAAACAATATAAAATACATTCTTATATACTGTACCCGTAACAGTGGACACGAAAGATTTTAAGCACCGACAATTATGGGCACATGATTTCAGCAAATTTCAATAAGCAGTTTCAATATGCAGTTTCAATAAGTACCTGGTTTCAATAAAGTTTTTAATTCAGACAATCACCATGGTTTTTTCTTCACTCTCTTTCCTCATACTTTTTCTTCCTTCGGTCATAGTCCTTTACTACGTCTGTCCGAAAAAGTACAGAAGCCTGCGCAATGCATGGCTTTTTCTCGCAAGCCTGATCTTTTACGGCTTTGGAGAGCCCCGCTTCTGCCCCGTCTTTGTGTGCGGAATCCTGTGGAATTATCTGTTCGGTCTCCTGATCGGAAAATGCCGTGAAGAGACCGGCAGTTCCGCCCGGAAAAAAATCTGCCTGTATCTCTGCCTTGCGGGAGACCTCGGGCTTCTCGCCGTATTTAAATACGCGAATTTCTTCTTTTCAAATGTCCGCCTGCTGACCGGAGCCGCCCTCCCTTTTCCTGAGATCGCGCTCCCGATTGGTATTTCTTTTTTTACATTTCAGGAAATCTCCTACATCGCGGATGTCTATCGGGGAAGCCCGGCCCAGAAGAACCCCCTCTTCCTGGGACTTTATATAGCCTTTTTCCCCCAGTTGATCGCAGGGCCTATTGTGCGGTACAAGGATTTCGCGCCTCAGCTTTTAAAGCGGAAAGAATCGGTCGCCTGTTTTACGGACGGTTTTTACCGCTTTGCCGCCGGCCTGTGCAAAAAGGTACTGATTGCCAACCAGCTGGGGCAGATGGTTGATTATCTGCTGGACAGCAGCGGGCTTGATACCCGTTGCGCTCCTCTTCTGCTCCTGGCGGTACTGGGCTTCGCCCTGCAGCTGTATCTGGACTTCTCGGGTTATTCCGATATGGCGATCGGACTCGGGCTGATGTTCGGGTTCCGTATTCCTGAAAACTTCCGGCTTCCCTACACCGCTTCATCTGCTTCTGATTTCTGGCGCAGATGGCACATTTCCCTGTCCGGCTGGTTTCGCGACTATGTCTATATCCCCCTTGGCGGCAGCAGGAATGGAAAATGGCGGACGATCCGCAGCCTGTTGATCGTCTGGTTTTTGACCGGTCTGTGGCACGGTGCATGCTGGCCGTGTGTTCTGTGGGGCCTTCTATGGGGAATCTGGCTTATTTGTGAGAAATATCTGATCCGTCTGCCGGACCGCTCCCGTCCCTTCCGCACTGTTTACCGCTTCCTGACGATCCCTGCTGCCATGGCTCTCTTCTCGTGCCTTCGCCTCACGGATTTTTCCGCACTTTCCGCAGTCTGGAGCGGCATTTTCTCTCCTGCCCGCTGGCAGGCTGCCGCCGGTCAGCTTCCGGCCCTGAAGCTGTGGCTGCACGACATGTGGATTTACCTTGCAGCTGCTCTGATCGTCTCTCTGGTCCCGGTCAGACAGACGGAGAAACTGCAGCCTCCGGTTTCCTCCATGGATGTCCGGAAGCTCATTTCCCCGATTATTCTCCTGCTGGGCATGCTGCTCTCCATCTCATTTATCGCCGGAAGCGCCTATAACCCTTTTTTATATTTTCAGTTTTAGAGCAAAAAGTTCAAAGGTTACAAGCCACACCCGCGCCAAACACTTAGCCGTTTGGTGCGGGGGCAGTCATTTTGACTGAGCTCGAGGGCTTTTTCCATTGGCCGAAGGCCAATTTGGAATGGAAAACGCCCCGGTTGCCGGTCACGGTGTGACCAGTAACGTTCAGAGTAACAGCAGTGCCGGCACCAGGAGGAAAACTTGAAATCGCATTCCTTATGTTTTATCATAGACCGGCAGATACTGACTATAGATTACAGGAGAACCAGTGGGCAACAATAATGAAGTATCACAAACATATCTCTGGAAAACATCCTTTCTTTGACCTGAAGCTTCAGGAATTGTGGAGATATCGGGATCTGATCATGCTGCTTGCCCGGAGGGATTTCGTCGTCGTCTATAAACAGACGATCCTCGGGCCTCTGTGGCTGGTTCTCACCCCGATACTTACCAGCCTGATGTACGCCTTTGTTTTTGGAAATGTAGCAGGCATCAGCACAGACGGCGTGCCTAAGGTCCTTTTCTACCTTTTCAGCACTGCCGCGTGGACTATGTTTTCCTCAAATATCAGCAGCTGTGCGGGGACCTTTACAAACAATGTCTCCCTGATGGGAAAGGTCTACTTTCCCCGGCTCGCTGTACCGGTCTCACAACTGATTTCCTCATCTATCCGGTTTCTGATCCAGCTTCTTCCCGCGTTTGCCTTTTACGCGTATTATCTTGCAGCAGGGCAGATACATGCCAATCCGGCTTATGCATGGCTGTTCGTGACCAGTATGCTGCAGCTGGCTCTGCTGTCCTACGGATTTGGCATCATAGTCTGCGCTCTCACAACGAAATACAGGGATCTGACTGTCCTCGTCTCCTTCGGGTTATCTCTGTGGATGTTCGCAACCCCCGTTGCCTACCCTCTCTCCGCACTGAACGGCAGATTCTATCTGGCAGCCTGTATCAATCCCGCAGCCGCCCCAATGGAACTCCTCCGTTTTTCTCTCTGGGGCAACACTGTAATAACCCCGGCGCAGATCGCTCTTTCCTGGGTTCTGACGCTCCTGGCAGTTCTGGCCGGCACGCTTCTCTTTAATCATGTGGAACGTGTATTCGCAGACACCGTATAGCGGGACACGCGAAGCAGGGCGGGTTTTAATCACTTAAGATCCAATTAAGGCAGCGGGGAATGCGGACGCAAATGTCCTGTCAGGATACAGCGCCCGGTCCGGGTTTGACAGTTGACAGACAGCATATTTTCTCAGGACTGGAGTATTACAAATGATCCTCTATCACGACAACGGCTTCTATCACTTTTTCGGACAGCACTTTATCAGGAGCGGCGTCAATTTCTCAACGATCTACCGGAACGTCCCGGTTTTCTATCTGGATCGTCTTACCAGAGGCTTCCTGATCCCGCGTCCGCTCAAATTCAATCTGCCGAAATGCGGTCCCGATGATGATACAGTAATCTGTTTTGACACAAACACAAATCCGGCATATCTCTCCTGGATCTGCAGAAAGTATCGCGACAAAAGAGTCATCCTCTGGTTCTGGAATCCACTCGACAGCCCCGCTCGGCTTGATCTGATGCCCCGCAAAGCGGAAATCTGGTCCTACTCCCGGGAAGACTGCCGGAAATACGGTCTGCAGTTCAATACCACCTTTTATTTCGACGATCTTGCCAGGGAGGCGGCTTCTTCTCCTTCCATTCAGAACGATATTCCCCATGTGTTTTTTGCAGGCCGTGAAAAGGGCCGGGAGTCTTTCCTGTCCTCTTTTCGCCAGACAATCCTGGACAAAGGCGCAGAAGCTGAAATCCACATCATGAAAAACAAGGGCGGCTTGCTGGATCATACCCCCGGCCGGGAAAAATTCATGACCTACGCGGAAATGATCAGCTGTATCCGGAAAGCGGATATCCTTCTGGACTACAGCAGAGATCCTGATGCAGGACTGTCTCTGCGCCCCATGGAAGCTCTCTTCTGGAACAAAAAACTGATCACAAACAACCGCTCGATCCGGAATTACGATTTTTATTACCCTGACAACATTTATTTGCTCGGAGAAGACAGCAGAGACCTGGGTGACTTCATCCACAGTCCCGGCAGGCAGGTACCGGATCATATCAAAAATCAATATCTGCTCTCCAGCTGGCTGAAGCGCTTTGATCGTCAATAACAGGAGAAGGCCTTGAGATATTTAGAGGAAGAACAGGCACGCAGCAATTACACCGGAAATATGACGGCGCTGGAAAAAATGGTACGTCTCAACAAAGAACTGAAAAAGGAAAACAGCCGCCTCCGAAGGCGTGACAGGGCGGGGAAGATTCTTGACCTGCTCCGAAAGGGAGATTTTTCCGGACTCAGAAAAGAATTTGACAGCCGTCGGCAGGGACTGGATCTTCCCCTCCGCAGGGACGATGATCCCTCCCTGATATGGCGTTCCGCCCCCGACAGATATTTTTCCCATGAGAAAATCGCAGTCTACACCGCCTGTATGGGCAATTATGACAATGTTGAGGAGCCGCTGATCTGCCCGGATAATATCGACTACTATCTGATCACCGACAGCTCTCCTCATGAAAAGACATCACAATCAGAAGGACTCTGGAAGACCGTCCGTGCCCAAGAGGTGGTTCCTGCCGAATACGTCAGTGATCCGGTTCTGGCCAACCGCTGGTGCAAAATGCATCCCCACCAACTGTTTCCGCAGTATCCTCTCTCGGTCTATCTGGATTCAAATATCCGGATCGTCTCGGATCTCACAGCTCTCACATCAGCCATGACCGGCTTCCCGGTCTGTATGTTCCGCCACAAACAGCGGGACTGTGTATATGAAGAGATTCATGCCTGTCTGTTAAAAAAGAAAGATACCCGGACATCTCTGCAGCGCCAGGAAGGTCTCCTGCGCAGTCACGGCGTCCCGGAACATTACGGACTGCTGGAAGCGCCGGTCCTGGTCCGCCGTCACGCGGATCCCGCCTGCCGTGACCTGATGGAGACATGGTGGGATTCTTTTCTGGCCGGTTCCCGGCGGGACCAGATTGCTCTGATCGACGCCCTGTGGAAACTTGAAATCTCTCCTTCCCTCATTGGGACACTGGGAAATGACGTCCGGGAATGTGACCTCTTTATGATCATGCCCCATGCTGCCGGATAAGAGCAGCCTGTAAACTGTTAACACGAGGTAATCATGAGCGAACCCATCATCCACATTGCGGATATTTGCAAAGAATACAGACTCGGGCAGATCGGCGGGACCACCCTGCAGCACGAACTTCAGAGCTGGTGGGCTGCCCGGACCGGACGGGAAGATCCCAACAGGCCGCTGGGCTGGCAGAAGCAGAACGGCCGTTTTCTTGCTCTTGACCATATCAGTCTGGATATATATGCGGGAGAATGCCTGGGTGTGATCGGCCGCAACGGGGCAGGAAAAAGCACTCTGCTCAAGCTCCTGTCCGGGATCACGGCCCCGACCGCCGGCGACATCGATCTGTACGGCCGGGTCTCCTCCCTTCTGGAGGTCGGCGCCGGCTTTCACCGTGAAATGACAGGACGGGAAAACATTTATCTCAACGGCGCGATACTGGGTATGACCAGAAAAGAGATTGATTCCAAGATGGACGCCATTATTGAATTCTCTGAGATCGGTCCCTTCATTGATACCCCCGTAAAGCGTTACTCCAGCGGCATGTATGTTAAACTGGCTTTTTCCGTGGCTGTCCACCTGGACAGCGAGATCCTGATCATGGACGAAGTCCTGGCTGTCGGAGATGTCATATTCCAGAGAAAATGTCTCGAAAAACTCAGAAACGAAGCCGCGGACGGAAACAGAACCGTGATCTATGTGAGCCACAATATGGACACAGTCCGTCAGCTCTGTTCCCGCTGTGCCCTTCTGGAAAGGGGAAAGCTGGTCTTCCTGGGCAATACCGAAGAAGCCATTGCCAGATACATTGAAAACAGCCGCGACGAAAATCTTTCCAAAGATTTTTCCACCCTCTCCCGCAAAAGCATCAAATGGAAAGAAACCGCCCTGCTGCTCTATGCGGAATACCTTGATCACGCGGGAACAGAGTATTACGGCACAGAGGCAATGCGTTTCAGGCTGAAATGGCAGAACCGCTGCACAGAGACAAAAATCTGTCTGCGGATCGAAATCTGGACACTTGATGATGTGCCCAAGGCCAGTTACATCCTGTATGATCTTGCCATGGATTCCCTGCAGGAAGAGGTCATCTACGACATCACTCTCGACCTTCATGAACTCATACCGGGCGAATACAAAATGAAATATACTTTATTTCTGACCGGCGCCGGAGGCTCCTCAACCAACGCGGACAGTGTGACAGGACTGTTCTTCCGCCTCCTGTCTCCGGCAGATACCCGCCTGACCTGGGATTCTTCCCACTGGGGACATATCTGTCTGGATGGAGCTTCTGCACAGAGGGTCATGTGATTCCTTTTTGTATGCAGTTTTTTCTGAAGCCCTTTTATCTAAGTGGGAGAAAATACCCGCTTCTATAAGCGGGGGGATTAAAAATTGCAGCCTGCCCGTCTCAGTGGCGGGTCACAATCCCCCACTGAGATAAACGCTCCGACACACTGACGGTGTGCCGGATGCAGCGCGGGGCCCACAGCCCGGATATTCATCACTTTTTTTGCCATGCAGAAACATTTTTCCTTTCGCAGCATTACTTATATCATCCGTACAGCGGGGTGTCTTCTGGCACTCCTTTTTCTGTTTACCCTCGGTGTCCTGGCGCTCATCAGCAACAGGAAGGATTCCTTCCTTCATAACGCAGGGGGTCCACAGGCGCTCGAAGAGGAGCTCCTGGATCATCTCCCGCTGAAGAGCCGCCTTCTTACCCCTTCCTCTGCCCTAAACCAGTCTCTCTCGAGAAACTACTACGCTGAATCAGATATCCTTGTCAACGAGGATGGAGTACTGCTGCAGGGCAGCCAGGCAGGTTCTGTCGATCAGGCCCTTGAAAATGTCGGCTCACTCAACGAGTACTGCCGGGAGACCGGCCGGGATTTCCTCTATGTCATTTTACCCGGCAAGCCATTCAGCGATGAAGAACTGCAGCATTTCGGAATCTCCTGCCAGCGAAACGCGACCGCCGACAGATTCCGGGAGGGATTGGCAGAAAGAGGCATACCCTTTCTTGACACCCGTCCGTTCTTCCGCGACGATTTTTATGAAATGTTCTACAAAACAGATCATCACTGGACAGCCGAAGCCGGCCTGCGGGCCGCTTCCCGGATCGTCCATACACTGAACCGGGAATACGGGTATTCTCTTCACGAAGAGTTATTGGATCCTGCCCGCTATTCCAAAGAGGTGCTGCCCGATTTCTGGACCGGAGAGATGGGACGGAAAATCTTCGGAGCCGGCAGCCGGATCCGCGATGATCTTGTTCTCCTGACCCCGGACTTTCCCGTTCACATGACCAGGTCGGATTATGAGTCCGGCACAAAGGTTTCCGGAGGATTCGATGTTCTGACAAATCCGGAAAATCTTCAGTCTTCAAGTAAGGACGGCCCTTCTCCCTATTACTATTATCTTGGCGGCACATCAACCGTCGAACTTGAGAATAAAGATATCAGCAATGGCAGTCTTCTGGTGATCAAGGATTCCTTCTCCAACGCTATGCTTCCCTTTCTTTCCCTTTCGGCAGGACATATCACCGCATGGGACATGCGTGAAAATAAAGGAGTCTATACTTATCTGGACCGGCATCCGGAAATCAAAACGGTCATGATCGCGTACACGATCTCGTTTGTGCCGACCTCCTTTATGAACGATTTCCAGAGAGAAGACACAGAACAGACAGCTCTCCGGGGGGTAGACACAGAACAGACAGACAGCAGCTCCGGTTCCGCCGGCTCTTCCTCTTCCACCCACAAGGCAGCCGTAACAGCCTCTGATGATACAGGGGCAACTTCTGATGATATCGGAACAGCCTCTGATGATGCATCACCTCCCCTGCCGCCGCTTCAGATGGAATACCTGGACAGAGGGGCCGCAGCTGTCAAAACCGGCGAAGGTGTCTTCCTCTCATGGAGACTTTTAGGCACGGAGCCCTATGATACTGCCTTTGAAGTCCTGCGGAACGGGCAAAAAATCGCTCTTGTCAGCGACAGTACAAACTATCTGGATAAAGAAGGGAGTTCGGACGACCTCTATCAAATCCAGCCTGTAAATTTTCCCGATAGTGAAACTGCAGTCAAAGACAGAGAAAGCATTCATGGCGGAGCACCCGCTGCTGACAGCGAAAGCACTCCCGGCGGAAGGCAGGAAAGCGGACAGAATACTATAAGCGGCAGAGAAGAAAATAAGCATGAAATCACTGTCCTGCCGGACCGCTGTCTCCGGATTCCCCTCAGTCCTCCCCAAGGCGGGATCAGCTCCGACGGTGAGGAGTACACCTACACCGCCAACGATGCGGCCTGTGCGGATCTGGACGGGGACGGGGAATATGAACTCATCCTGAAGTGGGATCCCACGAATTCATTTGACAGCGGTGAAATCGGCAGGCATTCCGGAAATGTCTATATCGATGCCTATGAGCTGGACGGCCGCCGGCTCTGGCGGATGGACCTGGGCATCAACATCCCCGCCGGTGCCCATTTCACACAGATCGCCGCCTACGACTTCGATCTGGACGGCAAAGCGGAACTGGCTTTCAAAACCGCTCCCGGCACAAAGGACGGAAAGGGGCACTATGTCTCCGAGGCATCCCTGGACGAGGGCATCCGGGCATCCGACAATACTGCGGACTTGCGCCACACTGAAGGCGGGATCGATGACTCCTTCGGCCGTGCCCTGTCCGGCAGCGAATACTACACAGTCTTTGAAGGGGATACCGGTGCCGCCCTGGACACAGTTCCATATCCGCACCCCCGCGGCACCATCTCCGAATGGGGGGATGACCGGGGCAACCGTTCCGAGCGCTATCTGGCTGCCGTCGCATATCTCGACGGAGAGCATCCCTCTATGATTACCTGGCGGGGATATTACAAAAAAACAACCGCCGCTGCCTATCGTCTGATCAACAAGCGTCTGCAGCTTGAAGCTGTATTCGATAGCTCAGCCCCCGGCATGTCCATCTACGAAGGGCAGGGGAACCACAATATTGCTGTCGCCGACGTCGATGGGGACGGAAAGGATGAGATCTTCTGCGGATCCCTTGCTCTGGACGATGACTTCTCGGTCCTGTGGTGCTCAGGCCGCGGGCACGGAGACGCCCTCCACCTCGCGGATTATGACCCTCTCAGCCCCGGTCCGGAGTATTTTTCCGTCCACGAGGCAGAGCCGTATGGAATGACACTGTACAGAGCCCGTGACGGCAAAGAACTCTTCCACCGGGACGGGAATTGCGACACCCGCCGCGGTGTGATGGCACATGTCGGATACAGCAGCGGATATTTTGAGATGTGGGGCGCCGGTGAATATGCTTCCTACGGAAATGAAGATATAAGGAAAGAAGACTTCAGATACGCCTCGGACAATTTCCGGATCTTCTGGGACGGCGATCTCTATGACGATCTGCTGGATATTGATCCTCCTGCCGGCCTTGCAGAGGGAGAACACCCCTCGGAGGGACACATCCGGATCGACAACATGAAGGGCTGTGTAGAAGTACTTCCGGACGGCCTCTCCAACAACGGTACAAAAAACAATGTATGCCTGAGCGCGGACCTGTTTGGAGACTGGCGCGAGGAGATCGTCGTCCGCTCCGATGACGGATCCTCCCTGCTGGTCTACACGACCACCATCCCAACCTCCCACAAACTCTATACCCTGATGCACGACCGCACCTACCGCATGCAGACCGCGTCTCAGAATGCCGGTTATAATCAGCCGCCCCATTTAGGTTATTACGTCAGCAATGACAAGGATCCATATGATCAGCGGGAAGCGGCCTGCCGTGTACGCACCGTGCATGAAGGTGTGGTGTCAGAGAGACCCCGCTGAATTTAAAGATCCGCCCAAAATTCCTTCCCCAAATATAAAATGCCGCATATGATCATGCCGGCTCTGACATGGACATATGTGGTATTTTATTTATATACTTCAAAGTTTATATACAATATACAGAACATTCATATTCCCAAAATCGTTGACAGCTGATTTGTATGGTTTTACAATAGACGGAAATTCACGAGTAAACCTATAAAGCGGAAGTAAAATACAGCCATGCCTCTACAGAGAGTCCGGAAAGCTGAGACCGGGTAAGATACAAACTGTCAAATGGACCGCTGAGGGCGCAAAGAAAGGATAACGTCCGGATGAGAAATTTTATATTCATTTCACCTCATTTCCCTGTTAACTATCGCAATTTCTGTATTCAGCTGCGCGGTAACGGAGTCAACGTGCTGGGAATCGGGGACACCCCCTATGATTCTCTCGATTATTCACTGCAGGAAGCCCTGACAGAGTATTATCGGGTCAACTCGATGGAGAATTACGATGAGATGTACCGCGCCGTCGCCTTTTTCTGTTTTAAATACGGAAAAATCGATGGACTGGAGAGCAACAATGAGTACTGGCTGGAGCAGGACGCGAGGCTGAGGGAAGATTTCAATATCCCGGGAATGCGGCCGAAGGAACTCTCTGTAATAAAGCACAAATCGGGTATGAAGAATTTCTATGCAAAGGCTCAGGTTCCCTGCGCGCGTTTTCACCTGGTGACCGATCTTGCTGAGAGTCTTGCCTTTATCCAGAATGTAGGCTATCCGGTAATCGTAAAGCCGGACAACGGTGTCGGTGCTGTCGATACCCATAAGATCAGCAATGAGGACGAACTGAGGCATTTCCATGAAACGGTTTCCGGCCATGTCCAGTATATTATGGAAGAGTTTGTCCCTGGAGACATTTATTCCTATGATGCCATCATAGACAGCAAGGGCCAGCCGCTGTTGGAGACTGGAAATCACACGATGGAATCGATCATGGACACTGTAAACAATCTGTCAAGTTCTGTCTTCTACATAGAAAAGCAGATCAAGGAAGACTTGCGGGAAGCGGGCCGCAGATGCGTGGCGGCATTCGGAGTCAAAAGCCGTTTTATTCATTTTGAGTTTTTCCGCCTGACACAGGATCACGCCTATCTCGGAAAAAAAGGAACCGTGGTCGCCCTGGAGGTAAACCTGCGGCCTTCCGGAGGATTTACGCCGGATATGATCAACTTTGCCAACAGCACCGATGTCTACAAGGACTGGGCTGACATGGTTGCCTTTGACACCATAAAGTCCAGGGAAGGGGCAGAAAAATATTACTGCGTATCAGTTGGCCTGAGGGACGGCCGAAGCTATGTACACAGCCGGGAGGACATTCACAGT
>Ga0310695_10002627_pt1 | contig 37389 bp, 22 predicted proteins | sample RumenRJG_04DNA_FD_203882 | JGI IMG/M metagenome (GOLD analysis project Ga0310695, IMG submission 203882) | Bovine rumen microbial communities from Lethbridge, Alberta, Canada - RJG_04 (v2) (version 2) | ecosystem: Host-associated > Mammals > Digestive system > Stomach > Rumen | place: Canada...
CATCGTGGGGTAAGGGGATGGTGGCTACATATTGATGTTGTGCTGTTGCTTTTTACTGAAAGCTACTACTAACGACTCATAAATCTACCCTTAATCGTGTATTGGATGATAGTTGCGGATTTTAGGTGTAATAAATAATAACTTTGCAACGTCAAACGAGTGTAAATAATAATTTCATTCAAGTTCCGCAAGCTCCACTTGTAAGTGAAGAACGAAGAACTAAGAGTGAAGAAGGTTTAGCTCGGCGGCCGAAGGGAGATTTGTCGAAGACCCACTGACCACAGGGAAGTAAAGCCAATTTAAGTTTGTATTGTAGAGGGGCAAAAGCTCTATTTGCTATTCGTCCCTAAATATTGTCATTCATCCCATTTATTTTGATAATTTGCGAAAAATATCTATCTTTGCATCCCGAATCACAGACTTTCGAAGTCTGTTATTTCACACGCGACAATATAGTAAAATACATAAACCCAAAAATAAAAGAAATAAAAACAAATTAAAAACAAAACCCAGCATTCCCTATAGGGATAATTACTATCCCGGAAACTCCCCCTTGGGAGGATGGGGGGCTTTTATGAACTATGGCAAAGAGAATTGTATTCTTGTTAATCGCGTTGGCAAGCCTCAGCTTGACATCTAACGCGCAGATTACTCAGACAATCAGAGGCATCGTGACAGATGCCGTGACTCGTGAACCACTACCCTTCGCCACTATTCAAGTGGATAACTCGAAGGATAAGACCTGTGTTACGGATAGCCTCGGTAAGTTCCAGATCAAGGGTATCACGGTAGGCCGACACACAATTCGTTGTAACTACGTTGGCTTCCAGACCGTAGATCTAAGCGATGTGCTCGTAACATCGGCTAAGGAAACGAATATCGACATCCGACTTCAGGAAGACCAGACAATGCTCCAGGATGTCGTTGTACGTCCTAACCTCGCAAAGGAGAACACTCTGAATAAGATGGTACTAACAGGCGGACGTATGTTCAGCGTAGAGGAGGCAAGCCGATATGCAGGCGGCTTCGACGACCCAGCCCGACTGGCAAGTTCTTTCTCGGGAGTAGCAACAAGTGGAGCGACAAACGGTATCTCTATCCACGGTAATGCCCCTCACCTACTCTCTTGGCGACTTGAGGACATAGAGATTCCTAACCCAAACCATTTCTCAGACATCTCAGTACTTGGCGGCGGTATCTTCTCCTCACTCTCCGCTATGTGTATCGGTAACTCCGACTTCCTCACCTCTGCCTTCCCAGCAGAATACGGTAATGCCGTTTCAGGTGTGTTCGACATGAAGATGCGCAACGGTAACGACCAAAAGTATGAACATGCCTTCCAGATTGGTGTGGCTGGTATCGACGTGGCTTCCGAAGGTCCGTTGAGCAAGAAGACAGGTGCTTCCTATCTCGTAAACTACAGATACTCAATGACTGGTCTTGCAAGCAGGATGAAGATGATCGACATGCAGGGACAGGTGATGGACTATCAGGATCTCAACTTCAAGTTCAATATCCCTACCCGAAAGGCTGGCACATTCACAGTATGGGGAACAGGATTCTTCGACCACTTCCACCGCGAGAGTTCTCCAAAGGACTGGGATTCGAAATACGACGAGAGCTATTCGTTCAGCGACCAATGGATGGGTGCTATGGGCGTAGGACACGTTCTGCCTATGAAGCACGGACAGTTGAAGAGCAGCATAGGCGTGACATACAGCAAGGATGAGTTCACGCAGGATGCGTATTACGACCTTCCAGAAGATATTTACACACGCGACAACACCGATGGCTTAAAACGAGAGCCTTTCTTCGCCGAGAAGAGAAGCTTTACCAACATCACGGCACGCACTACATATACCCACCGCCATTCCAACCGTTGGTTGTCTCAGCTTGGTATCGTAGTTACGGAGATGCTCTTCAACGTGGACCTCAGATCTGCATACGTTCTCCACGGTCCTCTACATACTGTATGTAATAACGACGGCCAAACCACGCTTTTCTCTGAGTTCTGGGCGCATTCATTCACGCTCAACCCAAAGACCACGCTCAACGCAGGAATCAACTTGCAGTATCTTCTACTCAACGGAGCCCAAACCTACGAGCCTCGTGTGAGTATGTCGCACAAGCTGAGTGATGACATAACCCTCGCATTTGCTTACGGACTTCATAGTCGTGCGGAGAAGACCGATGTCTATTTCACGCGCAAGATTACCAAAGCAGATGAGAGCAACAACTGGAACCCTACGGATTCAGGTAGCGACGAACTCGTAAACAAGAAGCTCGGATTCACCAAGAGCCATCACCTCATGGCTACCTTTGGTTGGAAGCTCTCTGACCATTGGAACCTGAAGGTAGAGCCTTTCTATCAGTATCTGTTCAATGTTCCAGTAGAGGACGGCAAGCCTTACTCCGTACTCAACCGTCAGGAGTTCTACCTCGACAGGGCATTGGTAAACAAGGGTAAGGGTCGCAACTATGGTGTTGATATCACCCTTGAGCGTTATATGAAGAATGGTTGGTACGGTATGGCAAACGGCTCTTTCTTCAGCAGTAAGTACAAGGGTGGCGATGGCAAATGGCGTCACACTCTCTTCGACCGCAACTATATCGTCAACGTGCTCGGAGGTAAGGAATGGATGCTTGGACGCAACAAGAACAACATGCTGAGCGTCAACATCAAGGCTACATTCCAGGGAGGCGACAGAGATACTCCTGTTGATAAGGAGAAGACACTCTCGCATCCAGATTTTGAGGTGCAATACGTTGAGGACGAGTGTTTCTCAAAGCAGTATGACCCTATGCTGATCATCCACTATACCGTCAGCTACCGCATCAACAAGAAGAAGTTGTCGCACGAGTTCAGCATCAAGCACATCAACTGCACAGGCACGAAGAGCCAGTATGGTTATAGCTACAAATATCGCACAGGCGAGTTCAAGGAATCCACCTTCACCCTGTCTTTGCCGAATATAAGCTATAAGATTGAGTTCTGATTTCGTGTAAAGTGTAAAGTTGAAAGTGTAAAGTATAATGTAACGTGAGTTCGACGAATTTATTCAGTTGTATATTGTTGACTATCATGTGGTTGAAAGAGCTCTGAAGGAGCGATACCTAATAGGGCAGTCCGTTAGGGCTGTTATATTTGTCGATATAGGGGGAATGAGGTCTGAAGGACCGACACCTAAAGTCTTCAGGTGTCGCACTTACAGCGCTCCTTTAATCACGCATCTATAGAATAACAGCCCTTACGGACTGCCCTATTAGGTGTCGGGCTTTCAGCCCTCGCAGTCTTAAATTCATCGAACTCACGTTAATTAGTAATTAATAATTATTCTTAATATAATAAGGTACGCGAAATTATAATACAATAAAATCTTATAAAAGGATAGTCTTTCTCTATGGACAATTTGGAATTCCTTGAGTTTACCTCTTTACTTTTTACCTTTTTTCAAGAAAGGCAAAAAGTGGAGGGAGTTGCATAGGAAGAGGAAACTTGAAGCATGACAGGAAAAAAGGAAGCGGATTTATCTGATTTATCTGAAATTAATCACGCAAATATTACTGCGCAAACTATCAGATAGACGTTTCCCTTTTTCATCGAATTCACATTACTGTTAGCTACCCAGACTATCCTCCGAGAAAGCAAACGGCAAGAGGTCTTTGATGCTATTGAATATGAAGATTCCATTTTGCCCGACCAACAATATGCGGATAGGTTGGTTGAAACGCATTTCCTGTTCGAGAATGACCTGACGGCAAGAGCCACAAGGTGAGACTGGTACGGTAACAAACTCACCTTCTGTGTTTCGGGCAGAGATGGCAAGCGACAGGATCTTTGTGTTAGGATATTGCGCCTGAGACGAGAATACAGCCACACGCTCGGCACATAATCCGACAGGATAGACGGCATTCTCCTGATTGCATCCACCTACGATAACGCCGTTTTCGAGTCGCAAGGCTGCTCCTACGTGGAAATTACTGTAAGGTGCATACGATGCCTCTGTCATCTGCATAGCCTTATCCACAAGCTCACGATCCTCTGGAGAGAGTTCTGAATACTCATATACGGAGTAGTTTATAATAAGAGTAGCCCCCCTCCCCCCCAAGGGGGAGTTTTTTTGATTGTATTTCTCGCTATTTTGATTGCTTTCACTATTCATAGTTATTATAGAATTATAGATTTACTTGAATTTCTGTCACAAAAAGTTCTATATAAAAACTCCCCCTTGGGGGGCGGGGGGGCTTTTAATAGCACCCCATATTCAGTTTCTTCTCATCGCGAGGAAGTCCATCCCTATTGAGCGGAAGCATCCATTTGGCATCAGCAGAACCATTTGCCTTGGATAAGGAGTCGAGATGAAAATCGAACTGATGAAGATTATAGTCAATCTTCACGAAGTTCTTTCTACCAAAGGAAACGGTATCCTTCACATCCTCCCAGATAATGTTGTCGAAATACTTCACGTATGCAGAGTCCTTAACCTCTGGAGTTCGAAGAATGCTGTTGTAGAAGTGGAAGTTGAGTGCCACGGAGTCGCACTTATTGAGCATTACTACATCATCTGCATAGCCAGTAACGATACAATTCTTAACCTCGAATTTCGTAAGCGGATATGGATGCAAGCCTAAACAGTTTCCGAAACTGAGGGCAGCCTGTGAACCAGCCTTCAAAGAATAGAACTGCGCAATAGTGCTATGTATCAAAGACACATCACCACCACTTACCGCAACACATCCCATAAACGCATTAGTTATCTGTGTGTTAGTAACATACACATTTGCATTATAGGAAAGGATTCCATAACCTGCACAATTATGTATGGTAGAAGAATTGATAGTCAGTTTCCTTCTATTAACATCACTTGAATCACAGACAACGGCATCATATCCACCATGCAAGTCCGTGTATTCTATGATATTATCATAGGAATCACCACGAAAACTAATGCCAAGCCAACGATCAGACAAACCATCGTATGGCAGATAATCGAACATATTATCAAGCCTGTCGCCACGAAGCGTGATATTCTTCTCCGCAGTTCCCTGGCATATCAGTTTGCCTTCCACTTCTATCCCAGCATCATCGTGAAAGAAGATGGTGGTGCCCGGAGCAATAGTAAGGGTGGCAGAAGGATTGACGGTTATGCCACCATAAACCACCAAAGCCTTGCCTGAGATGGTTGTATCAATAGTGGTATCTTTCTTGATTTCGAGATTACGAACGATATCCGCATTCCACGCACAAGCATTAAGATTCACGACCTGCTCTAACCCACTCTCAAGTCGGAAGATGAGTTTATCGTCAATCTCCTTATAGAGCGCCGAACCGTTATCTGGCGATGTGAGTTCGACAAACACGCGTATGCTATCACCATTACGAACCTCTATATCAGAGGTCTGATAGCCTGTTTTCTCTCCGAGATATATTCCATCCACATTAACGCGGAATCCCGACTGATTGCCCTTCTGAAGCCTTACGTTAGCACAACGCAAACCATCCCCAGAGCAGTTATATATCCAGAACTCCTTTGCTGCAACAGGAATTTTAGCAAACACGGTGTCCATCTTCACCGTATCAACAGGTATGTAAAAGTAGTTTGCCCTTGATGTGGTGAAGGTATCATCATCGTTGCAGGAGATGAGAAAGAGGAGGAGGAAGCCCCCCAGCCCCCCAAGGGGGAGTATTTTAGATAGTAATTTCGCTATTGATTGCATATACATATTTCAATAAACCAGCCCACAAACGAACAAAGGTAATTTTTCCCTCGCCCCTTGGGGAGAGGGTGTCCGTAGGACGGGTGAGGGGCTGTTATCTTTCATAACGCACAACCAACGCTTTTATTGTGTTTTCCGTAATGCAACAACGGGCATCAGGACGCTCTCCAACGAGCCATAGGACTTTGTCATCAGCATCAATCAAAACGAGCTGGCTCTGCTTCTCAAACACGTTTTTCTTTCTGTCCGTAAGATAATCGCTAATTAGTTTTGAGCCTTTCATGCCAAATGGGATAAAACGATCACCCTTCTCTACACGACGAATAGTCAAAGGAAAACGAACCATATCCGCATCAAGAGTAACGGTATCACGCTCCCTACTAATCTTAAAGACATCATCAACCGTAACGCTCTTAATTGATATGCGCTCGGTCTTATCCTTTGTCTCAAAAATAACATAAGTCCCGGTCTCAGGAATACGGAATGGACGATGCTCGTTTTTAATCTTCTTGCGAATAAGAAGAGCCTTTCTATCCACAACCAACTGATGCGTAGCACTCTCCCACGACTTGCCCGATTGTGAATAGTCGGATTGCGATATCTCCTCTACCTGACTTGGCGAGAAATGATATTCAGAAAGAATGGTATGGAGCGTATATTCCTTTGATGGAACGGCATTAAGTTTTTCCATATCAACAACAGTCAAATCATCTGTGCTTCCGCAAGTTACATCTGCGACAATACCATCCATAGCATTATCAAAAACCTTGCCAGCCTCAACCATTCGTAGAGCCGTCTGTGCTATGTTCTCCGATGCAGCAGGATTAATCTGTTCAAGAAGAGGAATGATATTCAGGCGCAACTTGTTTCGAGTCACATCATCTTCAAGATTCGTGCTATCAGTCACATAATCCTGTCCTATCATATTTAGCCATCCAACAATCTCTTGGCGGCTAACGCAAAGAAGCGGACGAATGATGCGGCCATTACGAGGCTTTATGCCTTGAAGTCCGTGGATTCCCGTACCACGAAGAAGGTTCATAAGTAATGTTTCCACAGCATCATTCTTATGGTGGGCCACGAGTATAGCCTCAGCATCAATCGCCTTTCTCAACTGCTCGAAATAACCGTATCTCAGTTCTCTCGCAGCCATCTCTATACTCACCTTATGAACCTCGGCGTATGTCTTGGTATCAAAATGGACAGTATGGAATGGTATCTGCTCACGCTCACACAACCTTTTACAGAAATCCTCATCCCTATCTGATTCCGCTCCACGAAGATGGAAATTGCAATGGATAGCCTCAACACGATAGCCTAGACGCTTCATAGCAAGAAGAAGGCATACGGAATCTGCGCCACCGGAGAGGGCGACAAGGAATAAAAGACCCTCCCCCTTCCCCTCCCATAAAGGGAGGGGAGTAGATAGAGAATGATTCCCTAATGAAACCTCTACGGGACTCATTAGGGAATTATCCTTTATAAATTTACGTATTTTATCTAAGAATTGCATTTGCACAAAACTTCATGATTGATAAATAGTATCTACTCCCCTCCCTTTATGGGAGGGGAAGGGGGAGGGTCTTTTACTCTACATACAGCACCAATCCCTTCAGATACTCACCCTCTGGATGATAGATATTGATTGGGTGATCGGCTGGCTGATGAAGCTGATGAAGGATGCGAACCTTACGACCAGACTGAGCAGCAGCCGTAAAGACTGCATTACGGAAATTATCCTTCGTTACCACCTGAGAACAACTGAAGGTGAACAAAATGCCACCCGGCTTGATATGCTCGAAAGCCTTTACGTTCAATCGGGTATATCCCTTCAAGGCATTATGAAGGGCACCACGATGCTTTGCAAATGCTGGAGGGTCAAGGATTATGAGGTCATACTTATCTCCCTCAGCATCAAGGTATTTGAACGCATCCTCACAGAAAGCCTTATGACGAGGGTCATTAGGGAAATTAAGCTCCACATTAGCATTCGTGAGTTCTATTGCCTTGGCAGAAGAATCAACAGAGTGAACGAGCTTGGCATCACCTCTCATGGCATAGAAAGAGAAGCCGCCTGTGTAGCAGAACATATTCAGAACGCTCTTACCCTTTGCATAATGCTCAAGAAGTGAACGGTTCTCGCGTTGGTCAACAAAGAAGCCTGTCTTCTGACCACGAAGCCAATCCACATGGAACTTCAGACCGTTCTCAAGAGCCACGTTCTCGTCAGTACCACCAAACAAGAAACCATTCTCCTGACCAAGCTCAGCCTTATAAGGAAGCGTTGTCTCGCTCTTGTAATACACGTTCTCGATACGCTCACCCATCACCTCCATGAGTTGCTTGGCAACAGCCATACGACACTCATGCATACCCACGCTATGAGCCTGAACCACAGCCGTTTTGCCATAGCAATCAATAACGAGTCCTGGGAGATTATCACCCTCACCATGCACAAGACGGTAGGTATTGTTCTGAGGATTGTCGGCAATACCGATACTGATACGCATCTGAAGAGCGATATTGAGACGCTTATGCCAGAACGCATCATCAATAAGCTCATCGTCAAAGGTGAGGATTCTGACGGCAATACTACCAATCTGATAGTGTCCGCGACCTATAAACTCTCCATAAGACGCAATCACATTAACCACCTCGCCCTCTTCTATGCCCTCATCCATGTGATGAACGGCACCAGAGAACACCCATGGATGAAAGCGTTTCATGCTCTCTTCCTTACCTTTTTTCAGATATATGTTTTTGTACATTATTCTGCGCTATCGTTTTTTGTTTCGTTTTGAACCGCATTAGCATTCTCACTAACGCTCTGATTCCCAGATTCTTCTTTTTTTGCCCTTGGCTTACGCTTAGAATAAACCTTCTTGCGCTTGACCTGCTTTTTCTTTGGTTTCTCAGTTGTTTCCTTCTTTTCCTCGGCAGGAGCAGGAGCTACAGCAGGATCAGGTTCAGGAACAAACTCAAGGAAATAGTCATTGGTCTCTTTCAGACGCACATACTCCTCATAGATTTGAATGCAAGCCCATGCATCGGTAGCTGCATATAGTTTCTGCTTGTCGGTAAGCACATCAGCTTCCCAGTTGCTCAACTGCTCACGCTTACTGATACGCTGATGAAACAGGTTTGCATATAGTTTCGCCAAACTCATATCCTTGATGCCCAGTTCAATCATGTGATCCTGAAGGTCGATGAAACCATGAGGCTCGAAGTCACCTCTGTCATGCAAGCTACGAATGTCATCATGCCATGAAAGACCAACCTTCAATGGTCCTTCGCTCTCAAGCAGTCGCACGATGGCAGGTGCAAGTCCAATGCTATTTAGTCGGAAAAGAAAACATATTTCCCTATTGCTCACCTGAAGTAGCGCAACTTTATTATGCTTTCCTTTGGTGAAGCAAGGTCGTGTTTCGGTATCGAATCCGAGGATATCGCTCTTCAAGAGAAAATCAACAGCTTTCTCCGCCTCACCTGCCGAAAGGATTGTCACAATCCTTCCCGGAAAGGTCACTCGAGGGAGATCAGCAATTTTTGTCTTGTCGAACTTACTATAAATTATTTTATTCATATATGAAAAATTCGCACTATAAAAAAGCGGAAAAACCAAATTATCCTTGTATTGGTTCACTTTTTATAAAAATCATGTGCAAAATTAGCAAAAAAAATGGAAAACGAAAAGGGGATGCATAAAAAAAAGAGAAAAAAGCGGAAAAAGTAGGGCTTTCGCATGAAATATAGTATAGATTCGGGGGTAAAAAGTTAAATAATTAACGTGAATTCATCGAATCATGGTTATTTTATTATGGTATTAACCCACACAAGTAACTATTGTATATTTGTGTTTTCATCAAGCGCAAAGATACAAAGTTTTTTCATCGAAGCAACATTTACATTTATACCTTTTTCCTTGGATCATACAATAGAAAAAAATTGATAGAATAATTATATCATAACAAATCATCACACCAACATCAAGAAATAAGCTCAATTTACCTTTACCTTAACGACTATACAAAGTATAATTTTCATTTACCAATCACTTTTGAGCATCATAAACCAGCACTTTTATCTTTCTTTTTTTCCGTTTATTTATTAAAAATGATGAAAAAAGCACAACTTTTAAAATATTATAACGTGTTTTCGGCATATATTTGAGATTTTTCTATTAAATTTGCACGTGAATATAGAATTCACATCAAAATAACAGAAATTAACACGGAGTTTCCACTCCCTTAAAATATATGGCAAAAAAGAAAGAAACTGCAAAAAAGAAAACATCATTCAGCGAGGCTATCGGTGTTCCTTCATTCGTGAATAGCGAGAAGACAAACTTTACCGTCGGCATTCTGCTTCTATTCATATCTGTCATCATGGTCATCTCTTTCATTTCCTTCTTCTCAACAGGACAGAATGACCAGAGCATAATACAGCACCCTATTGCTGGTGACCTGAGAAACGAGAATATGGCATTCTCAAACACATGTGGATCGATAGGTGCCTATATTGCATATTTCTTCATCACATGCTGTTTCGGTTTTCCTTCATTCCTTATCCCGCTATTCCTCATCTTCACTTCGCTCAAATTGATGGGAGCATATAAGGTGAGCCTTGTGAAATGGTTCTTTGGCTGTATGCTCGCCATGATATGGAGTAGCGTGGCATGTGCAAAGTTCGTGAATCCCCTACTCTCTGGTCAGGTGTTCAACGCCGGAGGTGGACATGGAGATTACGTAAGCCGTTATCTGGAGTCAATAACAGGAACACCAGGACTTGCCGGCATACTTATCGTAACAGCCATCATATTCTTCACATTTGTATCTTCCGAGACAATAACGTATGTAAGGAAGGCGATGAACCCTATAGGCTATATATCCAAGAGGGTTAAGTTTAATGTGAATGAGAACACTACCGTAGAACAGGCAACAGGGAACATCGTTGCACCAGAGACTCCAATCATCACAACTCAGCCACCTATTGACAAATTGCTGAACACTCCTGAAACAGGAACGAATCAGGAGGAAGAGGTAGAGCCTGAAAACAACGAACCTTCCAACACTATTGACCTCACAGACGAGGATGTAAGCAACGTGGCAACTCCAGCAGCAAAGGCAGGCGACGACCCTGAGTTTACCGTTGTTGAGGGCTTCAAGGAGGAAAAAGCAACAGGCACAAGCCTTACAACGGAGGAGATTCTTTCAACTCCAATCAATCCTCGTGAGCCATACACAAAATATACATTCCCAGGTCTTGACCTGCTGAAGAAATACGAGGACAATCAGGACTATACTACCAAGGAGGAACTTCTTGCCAACAAGAAGCGCATCATAGAGGTGCTCAACTCCTTCGGTGTGCAGATTCGCGAGATTACGGCAACCGTAGGCCCTACAATCACCCTTTACGAGATAACTCCTGCGGAGGGCGTGCGTATCTCGAAGATCCGTAACCTTGAGGATGATATTGCCCTCTCGCTCTCAGCTCTCGGAATCCGTATCATCGCTCCAATACCGGGCAAGGGTACTATCGGTATCGAGGTTCCAAACGCTCATGCCTCAATAGTAAGCATGGAATCAATACTCAACTCACGTAAATTCCAAGAGACTAAGATGGATCTCCCACTTGCCTTGGGTAAGACTATCACAAACGAGGTATTCATGGTTGACCTTGCCAAGATTCCTCACCTTCTCGTAGCAGGTGCTACTGGTCAGGGTAAGTCAGTAGGTCTTAACGCTATGATTGCTTCCTTGCTTTTCAAGAAGCATCCTAACGAACTAAAGATCGTGCTTGTCGATCCAAAGAAGGTTGAGTTCTCTATCTACAACCCTATCGCAAATGCCTTCATGGCTCAGGTGCCTGATGTAGATGAAGAGCCAATCATTACCGACGTAACGAAGGTGGTGCGCACGCTGAAGGGTCTCTGTACGCTGATGGATCATCGCTATGACCTGCTCAAGCTCGCTGGTGTGCGTAACATCAAGGAATACAACGAGAAGTTCGTGAACCATCGTCTGCGCTCTGTGGATGAAGATGGTAATCCTCTGCACGAATATATGCCATACATCGTGGTGATCATCGATGAGTTTGGTGACTTGATCATGACGGCAGGTAAGGAAGTGGAGCTTCCTATCGCACGTATCGCACAGCTTGCCCGTGCCGTAGGTATTCACATGATTATCGCGACACAGCGTCCTACGACGAATATCATCACAGGTACCATCAAGGCTAACTTCCCTGGTCGTGTGGCTTTCCGCGTAGGTTCTATGATAGATTCACGCACCATCCTCGACCGTCCGGGTGCAAATCAGCTTATCGGTAAGGGTGATATGCTCTATCTGAACGGAAACGAGCCTGTACGTGTTCAATGTGCATTCCTCGATACTCCAGAGGTGGAGGCTATCGCAACACATATCAACGAACAGGAGAAGGCTGGTCTCACACCTCAGTATCCTATGGATCTCCCTGAGCCTATGGAAGAAGGTGGTGACGGTGGTGACGGCGGAGCTGTCGATACAGGTTCATGGGATCCTCTCTTCGTTCAGGCTGCCCATGCCATCGTGAACACACAGATTGGTTCTACATCCATGATCCAGCGTCAGTTCTCTATCGGCTATAACCGTGCTGGTCGCCTTATGGATCAGTTGGAGAAGGCTGGAGTCGTAGGTCCTGCTCATGGTTCAAAGCCTCGCGAGGTACTCTTCGCAGACGAACAGGCTCTGGATAACAGAATATCTTCACTAAGAGGGAAAGCCTAACCAAGCCTTCCCCAAGGGAAGGTTGTTTAATACAATCTCTCGCTAATGGTGTTAGATAAAAAACAAAAATGTTAAACGATATCTGAATTAAAACGTCATTATAATAAAAACATTATTAACATAATAATAGAATAAATATGAAAAAGCAAATAAACGTCAATACTATAAAACATCCTTCCCTTTGGGAGATTTGTCGTAAGACCCTTCGACCTTTAAGGAGAAAAGGCTTGGTTAGGCTTTTTACAATCATTGTCCTGATGGCTGTAGCAGTCATCACCTCAACAGCAGCAAACAATTCATCTTCTGCCGCTAAGAAAACTCTTGACAAGGCAGCAGCGAAATTCAACATTAAGAGCGGCACAACCGCAAACTTTACAATTACAGGCGATAAGATCAAGCAGAGTGGAACAATCTCAATCAAGGGAAATATGTTCCATGCCACAACTCCTAACGCCATAGTTTGGTACAACGGAAAGACTCAATGGACTTACCTCAAGAAGAATGAGGAGGTGAACGTGTCAAATCCTAATGCCGCTAAGCAGGCAAGCATGAACCCATACACATTCCTTACCTTATATAAAAAAGGTTATGACATGGAGCTTCTGCAAACAGCAAGTGGTAATCAGGTGCATCTGAAGGCTCAGAACCAGAAGTCAAGCATCAAAGAGGCTTTTATCCTTGTTGATGCCAACTCAAACATCAAGGAGGTCAAGATGCGTCAGGCTTCAGGTTGGGTTACGATTTCTATATCTAACGTGAAGTCTTCCAACCTTCCAGATGCAACATTCACATTCAACGCCAAGGACTATCCAAAGGCAGAGGTTATTGATTTGAGGTAATGTAAAACAATAAAGTACAAAAATATAAAGTGTAAAGAGTAGAGTGTAAAAGATAAAGAAAAAGAGTATGACAAAATATTTTCTTTCAACTATATTTGCAGCAGCACTTGCCCTTCCTGTCTCAGCTCAGGTGTCTAGCATAAACATAGACTCGAAAGGACATATATGCGCCAATGAGGGAAGTTCTATATGGTATGCAAACGATCCTGCTTCCCTATGGGTATCTGCAACGCCACCAGCAGGTTGCAAATGTTCGTGGATTGAATATATCGCGCCAAAGACTCTCGCTGCATGCGTAGAAAAGGATGGCGAGGGTCGCGTATATGTATCAACGAACAACGGTAAGACATGGAAGGCAAAGAAAGTAGCCACACAACCATGCTCTGCATCCTTCTATTCAGATGAAAGCGGCCTATGGGTGTCGTTCTCAGATATGGACATATATAACTCCATGGACGAAGGAAGGACATGGAAGACAATACATGCCCCTAACATTCCTTCCGCTCATATCACAGACATCTGTATGATGAGTCCGAAGGAAGGTCTTTTCGGAGTATCTTCAAACAAGATACTGCTTACTACCGATGGTGGCAAGACATTCCAGACAATCCCTACCCCATTGGACAAGGCACAACGTGGAGAAAACGTATTTGGCGATGGCTCTGTCACCCAAGTCATGCGCATAGGTCGTTTCTATATAGTAAAGCAAGGTAATTATTTCGTTACAAGCTACGACAACATCCAATGGCAACGTATGCCAGATGTGACGTATGCAACGATTACGGATGCGGGCACCCTTATGACCGTAACATCCGACAACTCTGTTCAGGAGTATGATGATAAGCTTTGCAGATCATGGAAAAAAAATCTTACGAATGATAAGGCTTCACACGCTGTAAATTCCATCTGTGTGGATCTCAATTACGCATACGTAAGCTTTGATGACAAGATATGGCGCACAGACGGAGATACGATAAGCGTATTCACTCCTTATGATATTGATGGCAAGCATCTCTCATATACCATTCCTGCACCTTCACAACCAATCGAAAAAGAGATAAAGCCAATAGTGAAGCGTAGTGAGGAATGTGAGAAAGCCGTGAACCTGTTTCTGAAAGGCGACTATACAAACGCCTTCCCATTACTCGAAGCACAGTCTTCAAATGATGACAACGAGATTCTTGAAAATCTTGCATACTGCTATGAGGAAGGAAAGGGAACTGAGCAGAATTACGGTAAGGCGCTCCAACTTCTTGCACGTGCAGCAAACAATGGCTCTGACTATGCCATGCTCAACATGGGCTATTACTATATGAATGGCTGGGGCGTGAAAAAAGATACAGTACGTGCCCTTGCCCTATGGGATCGTGCAGCTGACCGTGGATATGACTTTGCCAATCAAGACCTTGCCAATCACTACGCCTTCGAAGGAGATTTAGAGAAGGCGGTTAAGTATATAGGAAAGTCCGTAGCCCTTGGCAACAAGGATGCCATGTATAAATATGCCACGTTCCTAATGGAGGGAATGGGCGTGAAGAAGGACTCAATACAAGGTATGGACTACCTCAAGAAGGCTGCAGACCTTGGTGTACCAGAGGCTATGACATATATTGGTGACGCATATCTCGCAGGTCGTATTCTTCCCAAGAATCCTCTTCTTGGCGTTGCATACATAGAAAAGGCAATAGAGAGTGGTGATATCTATGCAAAGAAGTTCCTTGCCCGTTGCTATATCAAGGGCGAGGCTACGGATCGCGACAATAAAATGGGATTCAAGCTTCTGAAGGAAGCTGCTGATGCAGGTGACAAGGAAGCATATAATGGCGTGGCAACATGCTTCTTGGAAGGAGTTGGCACACTACCCGATCCTGATATGGCAATTCATTACCTGAAACTTTCAGAGGCTTCAGGTGACGCTTCTGCTTCTCTCAAGATCAAGGAGGTACAGAATATGATAGTAAGGACCCAAAATCAAAAGTAATAGAAAAATGACAGAAAAGAGTGAAATAAATCAAACTAACCTAAAACATTAATCCATGTCCAAGAAAACTATTCTAACTACTTCATTTCTTGCATTGACGCTTTGCGCCAATGCGCAGTTTAATATGCTCTTCACCTCAGACTCTGATTTGCCTAACAGTCTGGTAAATAAGATTGAGGAGGATAAGCATGGCATGATATGGGTGGCAACGGAAGACGGACTATGCCGATACAACGGTTCTAGATTCGTCACATATCGTAACATCCCTACAAATCCTCGTTCCCTCAGCCATAATTTCATCCGTACCGTCTGTGCAGACTCTATAGGAAATGTAGTTATAGGCACTATTGGCGGCGTACAGGTGTATAACATTCATACGGATGATTTTTCCCCACGTATCTCCGCAGAGAATATAGGTGTGGCTAAGGGTAATGTAAACTCTATATTGAGACTTGCCGATGGTGAATTTTTCATCGGTGGTAGTGATCCCTTCACACTTCACATAAATCCGAACGGTGAGATATCCGTAAAGAAAAACGCATTCACAGGAAAGACCCGTGACGTACATCGCGTAGCAAGGACACCCGACGGAAATATATGGATATCAAGACAGGCTGATGGCGTGATGTATGCCGAGAAGAACGGCAAGATTCACCATGTAAGGAACTACGATGGTAGCGAGTATAATTTCTCAAGCCTTTGTGTTGCCCATGACGGTAATCTCTATGCCGGTGATGTTGAGTCTGGACTCTATTTCTACAATCCCAATACCCGCCATTTCGACATAGTAAAGGGTACCGAGGGGATTATAAAAGTGCGTGACGTAAAGACGATTCCCAACTCAGACAATGTATGTATCGCAACAGATGGTAACGGTGTGATGTTCTTCAACATTCGTACACATCAGTTTGTACCTTCACATAAGTTTGATGATCCATTCGTTGATATATCTTCACAAAAGGCACATTCTCTCTTTGTAAACAAGCATGGCGATATATGGATGGCTCTCTATCAGAAGGGCGTATTCATGGTATCACATAGCTCTGCACCTTTCGGATATATAGGTCGTCGTTCTCAGAAATATGATCTCATTGGTGATCGTTGCGTAACATCTATCATAGAGACAAAGGACAGGAAACTATGGATAAGCACAGATAATGGCGGACTCTATGGCATCACTCCCGATTTTCAGAATTTCGCAAAATTCCGTGTAGGAACAGGTCCAGAAGATCTTCCGCCAACTATTCAGGGACTATTCTGCGATTCCCAAGGCAGACTATGGTTTGGCTCTTATAACCGAGGTTGCGGTATTGTGAACACCACCACAGGTAAAGCCATAAACATTCCCATAGAAGGCCTACCTGGAAGAAAGACAAGCGTATATGGCTATGCGGAAGATAAGCGTGGCACAATCTGGGCTGCAACAATGGGTCAAGGCATATTCCGCTATGATGCCGCACGCAACATAATGACCTTCTACACTTACAAGGATGGCACACGATGGACAAACTCCATATTCTACGACTCTAACACCGATAGGATATATACAGGAACATACGATGGTATAGTATGGTTTAAGCCTAACGATGCAAAGAAAACGATGCATCGCATGGGTGAATCGGAGATTATCTATAGCATCACCCGTCTCGATAACCACACACTTGCGTTCGCAACCTCAAAGGGCGTAACATTACTCGACACGAACAATGACAAGCTACGCATGATAAACAAGAAGAATGGTCTGCCTAACAGTTCCATCTATGCCGTACAAATGGGTAATGACGGACATCTGTGGCTCAGTACAAGTACTGGACTTATCCGTTTCAATCTCAAGGACAACACAAGTGAGACCTTCACAGCACGCGATGGTCTTCAAGGTAACGAGTTCTACAAGAACGCAGGTCTGCGCTCACACGACGGACGCCTTTGGTTCGGTGGTATCAACGGTATCACATTCTTCTATCCTAACCGCATAAAAGCAAGAAACACGAAATGTACAACCCGTGTAGTTGCCCTTCGTGCAAACGAGAGATTCATCGGTCCGAATAACGAGATGGCATACGAACTTGAACCTGATGACAACACTTTCATTGTTGAGTTCGCAGCTTTACCTCTCTACATGACCCATCGTATAGCATATAGCTATAAGCTCGATGACGGCAACTGGGAAACCCTCCCTATACCACAGAACCGCGTGGTATTCAATGGTGTGTCAAGCGGTAGTCATGTACTATATACAAAGACAATAATTGACGGACATGATTCTGAAGTAACAGAAACTAACATCCACATCGCCTATCCATGGTATCTCAGATGGTGGTCAATATGTATTTGGCTTATCATTATTGCAAGTACCATATATATGCTGCTACTCGAAATGAGACGCCGTCGCAAACTACATCGCAGCATCCGTGAGCATCAGCGCGAAGAGGAGGCAAAGGAACATAAACTGCAGTTCTTCATGAATATCGTTCATGACCTGCGTACTCCAATCACGCTCATCTCAACCCCACTCCAGAAATTACTTTCAACGGATCATGATCCAGAGCGTCAGCGCCTTTACAGCACCATGAGCCGTAATGCTGATCGTCTGCTCCGTCTTACTGACCAGATTATGGATCTCCGTAAGATTGACCGCGGAAAGATGGAACTCAACTGTACGGACGTTGCCCTCAGTCCATTTGTAAAAGGCGTTGTAGCATATACCGAGGATATCGCGCAAAGCCGTCGTCAAACACTTACATTCACAGACAAGACCAATGGTCATATAAATGTAATGCTTGATACCGACTGCTTTGAAAAGATCTTGCTCAACCTGCTTAGCAACGCCCTGAAATATACTCCTGAGAACGGAAGCGTAACCGTAAGTATCGACCTTGAACCAAAGACTAATCTCAAGGCTGGAAGCGATGTAAACCTGACTCTCGATGTTGTTGATACAGGTATCGGTATCCCTGACGATGAGAAGCGTAACATCTTTACCCGATTCTATCAGGTTCGTACAAATGGAAAATATGTCAAGGGTACAGGTATCGGCCTCAACCTTGTAAAAGCACTTGTCGAGCTATATAAAGGTACTATAAGCGTAAGTGACAACCCTGCTGGTAAGGGAACGAAATTTACAGTTGTACTACCTCTCAAGACAGGTACGACAGAGATGGCTACAGGCGAGCTGATTCCACAGGAAGGCTCTGAAAGCATCATCGCAGCCCCAGACTCAAACAACGAACGAAACATGCTCAAGTCTCGCAAGACAGTCCTCATTGTCGATGATGATGACGAGATTCGCTCATTCCTCTGCGAGGAAATGGCATCGCTCTATAATATCATAGACTGTGCAGATGGAAAGACTGCATACCAGACTCTCAACAAGGAACGTGTAGATATTGTCGTGAGCGATATCATGATGCCAGAAATTGATGGTCTCGAACTATGCCGTCTCATCCGCCAGAATGTGCGTATCAGCCATCTGCCAATCATATTGCTTACGGCAAAGGGATCTGATCGTGATCGCATAGAAGGTCTTCAGGCTACTGCTGACGCATACGTCACAAAGCCATTCAATCTTGCCCTTCTACAAACGCTCATAAGCAATCTCCTACTTCGTCAAGAGAAACTGCGCAACACGTTCAAAGGCAACGAACTTCCAACAGACCAGATTACGACACCTGAGATTCTGTCTGCCGATGAGAAGTTGCTCGAGCGCTTGGTAAAGTGCATCAACGATAATCTGGACAACCCAGATCTCACCTCCGAATATCTTGCTTCTGAGGTAGGATTGAGCCGAGTACATCTCTATCGTAAGCTCAAGGAACTCACCAACCAGTCGGCTACGAACTATATCCGTAACATCCGACTGACCAAGGCTGCCGAACTCCTGCGACAAAAGAAATGTTCAATATCCGAGGTTGCATACCTCGTAGGCTATCGCACGCCTAACCATTTCTCTACGGCATTCAAGGAACTATATGGTGTTTCTCCTTCTGAATATGTAAAAGAGCAATAAATACCCCATCAATTCCTCTCCCTTTATGGGAGGGACAAAGGGGAAGAGGCTTCTATGTTTAAAGTCATCACCACATACATCACATGCGTGGCGTTGCTACTATTCTTTTTTGGATATATAGCAACGCCAATACTGCAATATGCAGAAGGCTGGAATACATTCTATTATGATAGCGACTATCTCGTGATAATGTTGTCATCTATAGGAACAGCCGGCTGTATAAAGGCATTTCTCCTCCAGTTCTTTGCACACCCATGGAATGGAACGGCAGTCATGACACTTTTGATGATTGTGTTCATGTCTGCTATCAATTTTATTCTATCACGTTTCAAGAACAACTTCGCAACATGTGTTGTAAGTGCTGTTATCTGTCTCATTTCAGCCATATCACTTACAAGTTGGATGGGCAACATCAGCCCCCTATCCCTTCTTAATATTGGCAACGAAAAGAATCAGGCGAAAGAATATATGATTCTGAGCAATCATGCACGTCACAAGCAATGGGATGACATCATAGCCCGATGCAACGAGAATAGTCCCGTCACCAACCTTCTTCATCAGAATTGCCTGAACATGGCTCTGGCAGAAAAAGGTATTCTTGGCGACAAACTCCTTGACCAGCCAGTACGAGACATCACAAGCATCTATGTAAATCAGATTCAGACAGCAGAGATTGCAGGACTTTTGAGCGATATCTATTTCTCTTTCGGCCACATAGCACAAAGCCAACGCTATGCTTTTGAGACAAACGAGAAGAAGAACGACCTCTCACCTCGTATGCTTCAGAGACTGATTGAGACAAATCTCATCTTTGGGCAGAAAGAAGTGGCAGACAAGTATCTGTATGTCCTCTCAAAAACACTCTATTACAAGGACTGGAAACCTTCAATGAAGATGATAGAGGAAAAACGTAAATGCCTCTTTGACGACAATCGTTTTTCTGGCATAAAGGGATTGGATGATGACCTTCTGCATATAGCTCGCAATACACGTGGCTTGCCACAATGTAACGTGACATTACAATATCTTGGATCACTTTATATCCTTGCTGGATATGATAGTCTTTTCGTGAAAATGGCAGATGAGTTCAGCGGTTCAAAGGATTTATCAAAGCCAATGCCAAAATATTTCCAAAAGTACTACAATCATCTGATAAATGAAAAATGAACAATGAAAAATTATAAAATACAGATTACATTTTTCTGATAATGGCTATACGCAAAAATACTATATTGTATTTTTCACTTTTCATTGTTCATTTTTTAATTTAAAAAGATATGAACATTAAATATATTCCTTATTCAATCATATTGCTACTTGCCTCCTGCTCCATAAACCATCAGGACGCTACCCCACTCCATGTCAAGGCTCAGATTTATCCTGACTTTAGTGAGGTGACTATGCCATGCAATATTGCCCCTCCTACATTCGCATTATGCGACTCTCTCGCACAGCTATTTGATCTTCAGGCAGTTTTCAAGTCTGGCGACAAAGAAGTAATCGTAGGGTGTGATGATGAGAACGGTTTCTGTATATCCTCAGAAGACTGGCATAAACTAATAGAATCCGCAAATATCATTTCCATTACCATACAAGGACATGACGGCAACAAATGGGTTGAATACGATCCATTCAACATTACTATATCCCCAGACACAATCGATAAATATCTCTCATATCGTCTAATTGAACCTGGTTATGAGGTCTGGAATGAGATGGGCATATACCAACGTAATCTTGAAACTTACGATGAAGAGGCAATCCTCACCAACAAGGCTAACGACGGTGGTTGCATGAACTGCCATTCATTCTGCAACCATGATGCTTCAACAATGTCGCTTCACCTACGTCTAAACAACGGAGGAACGTATATTGTTAAGGATGGCAGGACAAACAAGCTCTCCCCTTCCCCATCGTTCGTATATCCTTCATGGCATCCCGACGGAAGATATATAGCCTATTCACAGAACGAGACCAAGCAGATGTTCCATACTACCGATATCAACCGTATCGATGTGTTCGACTTCCACTCGGACGTTATTGTTTATGATACTCAAACAGGCGAAGTCCTTACCTGTCCGCAACTTCACTCACCTCTCGTTTTCGAGACATTCCCTTCATGGAGCGCAGATGGTAAATCTCTCTATTACTGTGCGGCTGATAGTATGGAAATCCCAGCCGATTACGACAAGGTTCACTATTCTCTTTGTCGTATATCCTTTGATGAATCCACAGGCAAGTTTGGTGAAAAAATTGACACACTCTATAGCGCCCGAGCACTTGGTGGCAGCATTTCCTTTCCAAGGGAATCACCTGACGGGAAATGGCTTATGTTCACACATCACGAATATGGAAACTTCTCTATCTGGCACAAAGATGCAGACCTATGGATGCAACCAACCACGGCATTACATCCTGTAACAGATAATAAAATCATAAAACTCAAATCACCACGTTCCGATAGCTATCACACATGGAGCAGTACAGGTAAATGGGTGGTATTCAGTTCTCGAAGGGATGATGGTCTCTACACCCGTCCTTACATCATGCATTGGGATGGAAAGACCTTCTCCAAGCCCTTTGTCGTACCACAATCTACAGCCATCCACGACAAGAAACTTCTGAAATCATACAACATCCCAGAATTTACCACCAATGCCTTCACAGCAAAGGAATCGCTAAAAACCGCGATTAAATAATTGTATTTAACGTGAGTTCGACGAATTCAAGACTGCGAGGGCTGAAAGCCCGACACCTAACAGGGCTACTTCAACTACATGATAATCAATAAAATACGACTGAAGGGATTCGTCAAACTCACGTTATTCACCTATGATCCTCTATCTAAATCTACAATCTTTTGATGAAAAACTTTGAAATTCTTGTAATAATTCGGGAACTGCGTGCGTCAAATGGGTAAAAACAAACTCAAAAATAAGAAAAAAATGAAAAAGATTCTCTCTCTCTTAGCCCTGATGAGCATGCTCTTCACCGCAAACAACGTAGATGCAAAGAATGACAAAACATCCGAGACAATAACTACCAATAAGGTGACTATCCTCAAAAAGGTATTCAAAAAGAATAAACATACCTATAAGGAAGCCTATAAATATGACAAGGATGGCAATATGGTAAACATAATCACCTTCATCAAAGAGGATGGCTTCTGGAAACCCGTAAGCGCATATAGCATTCACTATGGTGAAAATGAAAATGTCGTGACCTATGCCCTATGGGATGACCAGCATAAGACTTTTACCATGAATGCCAAGCAAGACATATATAGCAACAAGGAATTTGCTACCGTGATTGATTCTCTTGCATCAAGATAACAGACAACCAAATAAAAAACTTCTCGCAGAATAACAATTTTCTTGCGAGAAGTTTTCTTTTTCTCAGAAAAAAATAGTACCTTTGTCCTCAATTGAGTTTTTTTTCTCTAAGAGGTAATCTACTTAATACAATACACAAAACAACATTACATTCAATTTTGACTCGTCAATCTGTAAAGAAATTCAAGTTCTGCAAGTTCGGAATTGCCTGTACTTGCGGAACTTGAACATTATATGCTAAGTAAGTAGTCAATTTGTATTTTATAATCAAGAATTAGAGAATTTGAGATTTTTGAATTAATGCGAAAGAGAGAAGGTTTAGCTCGACGGCCGAAGGGAAAGTCAATTTTGCTACTTGCGTAGCATTTGAAATTGGCTCGTGATTAGCAGGAGCGCAAGCGACCTTTCTCAAATTCTCATTAATTCAAAAAAGAAAACTTCTCTAATTCTCTAATTCTTGATTATAAAAATTATTCTATCGAATAAGCTCTATGCAATAAGCATCGCCAACAAAGGAATGCTGACAACCGAGAGCAAAGTTGTCCAGAACGTGCCTTGCGACATCGTAGTCTCGTCCTTTCCCATCTGCATACAGAACATAGTTCCGAAGCTCGCAACAGGCATAGCAATCAATATCATATTTATCGAAGATATACGAGTATCGACACCTATGAATATCATGGCATAATACACGAGCAAAGGAAGAACGAGCAACTTGAGGAAACACATAATAAATATATGTGGCGTTCCAACCATCTTGCGAGTAGGGATCTCAGCCAAAGCAGCCCCGATAACGATCAAGGAAGAAGGAACCGTCATATTGCCAAGAATGGAGAGAGGCATAGCTATCGCCTTTGGAGTATGAAGATTCAATACCACGATAATAACCGAGATATATGTAGCTATCATGGCTGGCGAAACAAAGAGACGAAAGCGGAAACCGTCTTTCAGATTCTCTCCGGAAATAAACATCACGCCCCATATAAACACGGTTATCGTGTTGAACACATTAAGAATACAAGCATAGAAAACGGCATCCGAACCAAATATTGAAGCAACGACTGGATAGCCGATAAAGCCCACATTACTATATGTCAGCATAAAGCTATACATTCCCCTCAGATCTTGCCTTACCCTCATCAATACAGGCTGGATATATGCCAAGGGAATAAGAATGACATACGTCAGCAAACTCACAAGAAGAAGCATCGGGATATGCTCTCTATCCGGCATCTTGTCGCCCATCGTTGATGAAATGAGAAGAGCCGGACAAGTCACCTTTATCACGAAGCCCGACAACTTACGTTCAAATTCCTCATTTATTATCCCACGCTTATGAGAGAAATATCCCGCTATAACTATTATTAACAACGAGCACATCGTTGTCGCTATTACCTGAAAATCCATAATATTGTTATCCTAAATTCTAATAGAAGACATTCCAAAGTGTTTCTGGAAGCAAATTAACAATAAAATTCAAAAGAATATTTCCTGAATATAATTTACTGATTCAATTTACCCTTAATTTACTTTCCCCAAATAGGAGCGTAAGCTCCATGTTATGTTATCATTCCGTCTGCAAAGTTACAACAAATTCCCGACACCTCCAAACATTTGATTGGAATTATGAGCGGATCTTGATATTAGTGATGATGAAAAAATAAATTGGGACGATTTCGCCTCAGATTTTTGAGATGTTTTGGATTCACGAAGAAGGAGTGATGCGGGCATCATGACTGATGAGAGAATTCAAAACAGCCAAAAAGATGAGCCGCTCCTAAATAAATACACATCACAAATCGTCCCAAGTTATTATTTTATCATCACTAAACAAAAAAAAACGGGGGCATGCCTCACAGCATGCCACCCGTCGGAATCTTTATTTTACGTGTACTTTATTGTTATCACTTTAAAGGGAAATACTTCCCTTTTTCGCGGAACAAAGAAAGTTAGTGGAAAAGGTTATTCATCGAAGATGCCACCTTCATATTCCATTCCACCTTTACCTTCTGCCATTCCTGGACCTTCAGGACCATCTTGATCATCAAGAATAATCTCTTTGCTGACAGCAGCCAAAAGATCGTCCATTTCCGCTTCAATTAACTCAGCAATAGGAGCTGAATACATTTTTTTCATTTCTATCACTTAATGTTATATATCGATTTTATGTTATTACTTAACAACCTTCTTGCCACCTACAATGTAGATACCCTTAGCCATATTATTGTCATAAGTTGTACCTACAAACTGACCGTTGAGGTTATAAACCTTGTCTGACTCAGGAACCTCGAAGTCATCAGCAAACTGAATGCTTGTTGCAACTCCGCCATTCTCTACCTGAATACCGAATGCTGATTTTGCATAGACGTCGTTGCCTGTTCCATAGAAGAAGATCTCGTCATTATGAGGCTGAGTTTTCCAGACATAGTTGGTATAGTCAGAATAGCCCTCCTCTTCTGAAGCAAGGAATCCCTTACTCTTAGAATGACCAGATGTATTGTCTTCAATCAAAGCAACTACGATAGCGTCATTTGCAGCCCACATCTTGCCTTCACTCTTAGTCTGAGGAGTACTATAGTAGAATGAAGACCACCAGCTACCATTCTTCTTCTTATACTCAGCAAGGTAGTAAACATACTCAGGCATAGGCTGAGGAATGTAGTTACCTACGAAGTAATAGTTGTATGCGTAAGTTGTATCTGCAACTTCCTTGTCCTCACCATTAACGTATGCGCTGAACGAACCATTTACTGCATGAACATGAGTAGGGATAGGGAACATAACCTGCTGCTTTGTCTTATCATCAGGTTGCTGCACAACCGTAATTTCACTCTTTCTGAAATATGAATCACCCTGTTTTTCTGCCTTTTTAATCTCCTCTTCAGGAAGAGCAGTAAGGATGAAGTAAGGCTTGTTAGCTTCAATTACGATATCATCATCATCATATTCAACAGGCTCATAAGTTGCAACATAACCTGTGCTCTTGTCACACTTAATTGTATTAGGACAATTCTTGTCATATACAATTTTGTTATTGAGCAAGTTCTTACTCATGTGAACTGAGATTTTGTAAGTTTTAGGATCACGGTTCACGCCAGCGAGAGTAGAAACGTACGGATACTTATTGTTCTCTGGATCACCCAATGCCTTCTGAAGCTGAGACTTTGTAAGGTTGAATGGGAAACATACTGCATACCAGATGTTCTTGTTGTACCTTGAGAAGTTGAAGTAATCACGTCTGTCAGGATCTGGACCTGGTTTCTCAAGCATAAAGTCATAAAGCTCTGCAATAGTGAACTGATGCCAACCACCATATAATCTGAAATCGTATGTAAGTGGACGATCAGAATCATTCTCAGCATTACTCTTTGCAAGCATTTGAGCATCCCAATTCTTCATTTCTGGAGACTCTTCAGCATCAAAACCACCCTTACCCTCTGAACCGTCAAAGAAATCATGTGGATTATTACCGCCAAACTCTTCAAGGAACTTTTGAGAGAAACCATCGCTCTTGGCAGCCATAGCGAACATAGCCTCATGGTTGGCATTCTTATCACCACTACCGGCAACCCAACCACTCTCACCATTAAGAATATCACCACCGGCAAAAGCCTGATCCGGATTATCTGAATCATCAAGATTCTCCTTCCAAGCCCACCATGTCACACCAGCAAGAGCCTGATTGAATGAACGGTTGTACTGAGCCTGTGTAGGCCATACAAGGATGTTACCAACATTGTCATACTTACCAGTCTCATCATAAAGACGATACTTACGAGTCATGTCAGAGTAGTTCAGCATCTCCTTCTGATCCAAAGAACCATCATCCTTCAGAGTATTTGGGAAATGAAGCATAGCCATACCTATACGATCGTTCACATAGTTACCTTTTCTAATAAGGTGTCCATGATCATGGCTATCATTACCAACGTATGATTTCTGGTCGAATGCGTAGAACTCACAGATAGGAGCATGCTTTGCAAGTACATAGACATCCTCTATATGACCAGCACCACCATAACCGCTGAATGCGCCACGACCTACGAACTTCATGGTAGAAGCCAATGTCATAGTCTTTTCACCATTGTCAATAACTTCTCCTTTCAAAATACCCAACTGCTCGCCATCCTTAGCAGCAGTTGTAGTATAGTGGTTGATACCACCACCATCACCAGTCTGTGCATTATTCGCAGCACTAAGGAATGCGAACCTGTGAATCTCAGTATAGTTGCAAGGAATACAAAGATCATGAATATGCTTTGAATCATGAATGAAACCCTCTGGAATAATATACTGAGTAGGTGATTTTGGAAGATAAATGCTCTCAACAGAAGGATCGTTGCCCAAATACTGAAGCTCAGAAAGAGTCATATCCGCTGGATAGTACTTGAATACTCCATTTACATATTCTCCGAACTCAGCATGTGTGAAATCATAATTAGTGATATGTGCACCAAGCAACGCACCATTATTGAAATCTACAGCCTGATTATTAGATGCAGGCTCAAAATAAATCACGTTTGGATCGCTTAGACTTGGAGCCAATGTTGCAGAACAACCACCAGGATAATATGCATAGCCATCCTGATAAGTTATAGGATCTTTTACAGGACGCAGATGTCCTTCCTTAGTAAGGTTATATGACCATGTAGATTTCAAATCGCGAGCAAAGACATAACCAGAAACTCGAAGCATAGACAGATTTTTTGGCTCATAACCATAGCCACGGCCATTATGACGAGAATCATTATTATACCAAGCTGCATTACCATTGAAGCTTGGCTGCAACAAGCTGACATACTGAAGACCATTGGCTAACAAGCCTGGCTTATTGATATATGCATCTATCGCAATATTATTGCTATTTTGTTCAGTACCCTTCTTAGCAACAATTACGTTGTTAAGTAATGTAGAATTGAAATTGTCCTTAACACTTTTGTTAAGTGGCTCAACTGTTGCAGGAAGGATTACGTTGCGAGCATACTGATTCTTGACATCAGCCCATGAATCAAGATTTGTAACCTCTGACAAATCAAGAGTGTATGTATTGATTTTTGAAAGAGACTTAGTTACCTTATTCTCATTATTGTCAAGTTTAATCTTTACAAGGTCAAACTGAACATCAGATGTTATACCAGCCTTGTTGAGAATCCACTCCAATGTATGAGGACAATTGCCACTACAGCCATGGATTTCACAGACATCATTAGTATTAAATGATGAAGAAAGAGTGATATGATTTTTGGCTGCATTATTAGGCACCTGATAAACAGAAGATGTTGGCTCTTCAGGCTCTGTAGGTTCAGTAGGATCACTTGGCTCTGGATCTGTTGTTCCTGTAGAAGTACCTTCTGCAACGGTAACTGTAGCCTTGCCAGAATATGACCAATGATTTGTAGCTACATAGCCAGCAGGCATAATAACACTTCTTACCGCCCCACCAACAGCATTCTGGAGAGGATAATTCTCAAATTTTAACGCTTGCTCTAACGTCAAATTAGACAAATCTACAGTAGTTACGCTTTTAACAGCGCCCAAAAGCGTCAAAGGGGTTCCTAAACTTACATCATTACCAGCCTTGATAATCAGCTTGGTGTATGATTCATAATAAGCACAAGCGATGGTATAATTGTTCGGATCGGTTTTACTACCAACTCGCCATTTCTCATCGTCTTTACTACCAATATAAAATGTCATGGTCTGATTATTATCAGACATTTCATACCATGAGCTATTACCCACAGGTACATGCGCAGCCCAAGTACAGACACTTGCCGCACAAAGCATTAGTGCAATAAAGATTTTTTTCACGTTGTTATAATTTTAAAGATTCGTTTATTATCGCCTTAATATTTGATGAAAATGGTAATTTACAATTACGAAACCGCTATTGTCCCCCTTGTTTAGACCGTTTTACATCAATTAGACCGTTTTACATCCCAAAAGTCAACTCAATTTCACACCGTCAACTTGTTGAAATAAGTGACTCATACCACAGTTTTCGAGAGCAAAAGTATTACTTTTCGGAAGAATAGACAAACTTTTCGTGTTAAAAATACAATTTATTAACAGATTTTAACGGCATTATAAGAGGTATGCAACAATATGTATGTTTTATGGTACAAAAACGAAATATAAATTAAATTGTTTACGCAAACAATTCACGTGTTTCATTGTGTTTCCATCCATGTAACACCACTTGATTTAACGCAAGTTTTCACAAAAAAAACTGAGATAAACGCATCTCCGATGCTGAACTAATAATAATGAGTTCGACGAATTGTCACAATCTTTTATCCACTGCGTGTAGCTCCACGCAGTGGATAAAAACCGTAATCTGTTCGCCCTTTCTCCGTTCATCCTTCGTTCTTCCTCCGAGGTTACTCCATCGATACTCCATCGTTACTCCATCGTTAGTCCATCGTTTCGATGGAGGAACGATGGAGTAACGATGGACATACGATGGAGAAACTTAAGAGGATCAAAGGCACCGGAAAGTAAATTCATCTGCGCAAATGCTCTGCTTAAAAAGTAAATTAGGAGAAAATTAAATCAGTAAATTATTACTTAAGTAAATATTTTATAATCAAGAATTAGAGAGATTTGTCGAAGACCCACTGACCGTAGGGAAGTAATTAGAGATTTTTGAATTAATGCGAAAGAGAGAATTTTTGCTACTTACGTAGCATTTAGAATAGACGTGATTGGCAAGAGCGTAAGCAACATTTCTCAAATTCTTATAAATTCAAAAGAAAAATCTCCAATTCTCTAATTCTTGATTATAAAATTAAATTTAACTACTTACTTAATTTACTGATTTAATTTTCTCCTAATTTACTTTCCAAAATCCCCAAAAGGCAATTTACTTTCTCGGAGCAATATAATCATCAGGATTAAATTTCTTCATATCGAAATAGGGAGTCTTCCCCTTCTTCATCGTCTTCTCCGTCACATTACCATCCATAGTGCATTTGTCAGGATCATAGTCGGTATAGTCGTAACCTTCTTTATATGGATGGATAGAGATATTATTCTTCACGATATGCCCATAGCCTGGCACATCGACATTCTCTTCTGCTGACTTACGGCATATCATACTATAATTTCGAGGATTGGCAATAGCAATATTATCCTCAAACATCACGCCTCCAAGATGATGGTTGGCATAGATTCCCTTGTTCTTGTTCTTATAGGCAATACATCGCCTAACCACATGACAAGGAGCGACCTCTACCCTACGAACCATCCTTGAGTTCGGCTTCATGCCAAAGCCTCCAGCCTTAAAGCCTGTACCGTCTCCAGCTCGGGTCATAGTTCCCGGACGATAGCCGTTATAGAATGCCACGCAATCCTCGATAACGACAGGTGCCAGACAGTTGATGAGGTCAAAGCCATCATCACTATTCCACCAAGCCCTACAACCTCGGAACACGTTGCCAGTATATTTCGCAGAATTGAGATGAGCACCAAAGCCATCCACATTTCCGCCATAGCCACGATCAGAAACGGCATCGTAATTGTTATAGGCATCACAATTAAGGATAAGGTTATCGCCTCCAGATATCATATATATTCCGATAGCCATGCCGTCATGAAAAGAGCAATTATCTATCACACAATGGTTTGCTCGTTCAAAACGGATGCACTCACTCTGTGTATGTCCTTCAAAAGTTACCTGAACGCCTGTTATCTCCAACTGTCGGAAAACGAGATAGTCGGCACTCAGAAGGAAAGCCACTACTCGCTTATGGTCAGGACGAACCGCACTCATATCAAAGACTGCACGCTCGTTCTTATAGCCAGAAAAGACTATAGGGGCATCCTCACGACCAGAACGTGTGAAATGGCAGATTATGTCATATCGCTTGTCCTTTGGATCAGGAGCAGATTCCGTAACGTGATAGATTCCCTGTCGGAAATATACTGTATCTCCAGCCTCTGCCAAAGAAACCGCATGATTGATAGTTGCAAAGGGATGTGACTTATTGCCCTTATGCTCGTCAGAGCCATTAGGAGCAACAAAATAGGTACGGGCACTCGTCACCAGAATACTGGTGAGAAAAACGATAAAAATGGATAGGATTTTTCTACTCACAACCAAAAGTCTATATAATTTCGCCTGCAAAGTTACTCTATTTTACTCACGAAACAAAATATTTTCACAAAAATCATTACTTTTTTTTCATTCACGTTGGATATTCATTTCTTTTTTGGTATCTTTGTACACATTAATTAATATATAAGGAAGGTTAAAAGGTTATAAGGTTAAAGGTCAGCAAGGGCAATGAGGTTATAAGGTTAGGAGGTTAAGGGGTCTGCATCATCAATAAGCGTATCGACCTGGCAACCTGAAAACCTATAAACCAGAAAACCTCAAAAAATCTGACCTGAAAACCTAAAAACCTCAAAACCTGACAACCTTAAAAAATGATATACCCACAGAACTTCGAACAGAAAATAGGCTTTACAGAGATTAAGTCTCTGCTTAACGAGAGATGCCAATCGTCACTCGGAAGAGAACAAGTTGGCGAAATACATTTTTCAGACGATGCCGGCGAGATTAGCGAATGGCTGAGTCAGATACGCGATCTTCGAAAATTGAAAGAAGAGCGTGAGGATCTTCCTTTGCAATATTTCTACGATATGCGTGACAGTATTGCCCGTATGCGTCTTGAAGGCACGCACATGGAAGAGGAAGAGCTTTTCAACCTGAAGAAATCGCTTGATACTATTGACACACTTATCAAGATTATCAGAGGCCCCCTATCCCCCCAAGGGGGAACTCTTGATAGTAATGAGAGCGAAAGCCCCTCAAACGAAAATACTATACAAAAAAAAGCCCCCTTGGGGGGATGGGGGTCAGCCCTCTACCGTATGGCTGATGGCGTGGCTACTTTCCCTGAGATTGTCCGTCTTATTGACAGGACTCTTGACAAATTCGGCAAGGTAAAGGATAGCGCCTCCCCTACCCTTCAAAGGATTCGTAGGGAACTGGCTCAGACAGAGGGAAGTATCTCACGTATTCTTGGTGGGATTTTGCGTTCTGCCCAGTCGGAGGGATTAGTAGAAAAGGATGCAGCCCCAGCCTTGCGTGACGGTCGTCTCGTGATTCCTGTAGCCCCAGGGCTGAAGAAAAAGATCCGTGGTATAGTGCATGATGAAAGTGCATCAGGCAGAACGGTTTATATCGAACCTGCTGAAGTTGTAGAGGCAAATAACAAGGTTCGTGAACTGGAGAATGATGAGCGTCGTGAGGTAATCCGCATTCTAAAGGAGATAGCAGCTGAGATTCGTCCTTGGTGGAAGGAAATGCTCGACTCATACACATTCCTTGCAAAGATCGATTTCGTTAATGCCAAGGTTTGTCTTGCAGAATACCTAAAAGCCATTGAGCCTCAGATAAAGATGAAGCCTATGGTGGATATGATAGAGGCTCGTCATCCACTTCTTCAGCTATCTCTCCAAAAGCAGAACAAGAAGGTTGTTCCTTTGGAGATAAGACTTACGGCAGAGAAGAGAATCCTTATCATTTCCGGTCCTAATGCAGGTGGCAAATCTGTCTGTCTAAAAACAACGGGATTGATACAATATATGCTCCAATGCGGTCTATCAGTTCCAGTCAGCGAGAGAAGTACTTTTGGCGTTTTCTCTGACATTATGATTGACATTGGCGACGAGCAAAGTATTGAGAATGATCTTTCTACATATTCTTCTCATCTTACCAATATGAAGAATATGATACGTCAGGCAAGTCGTAAGACTTTGATTCTCATTGACGAGTTCGGTACAGGAACAGAACCAGGAATTGGTGGCGCAATAGCAGAGGCCGTTCTTCAGAAATTCTGCGAGCACGGAGCCTTCGGAGTAATCACTACTCACTATCAGAATCTCAAGCATTTTGCAGATTCTCACGAAGGTATTGCCAATGGTGCCATGCTCTATGACAGACATGAAATGAAGGCTCTTTTCCAGTTGCAGATTGGTCGTCCGGGGTCTTCTTTCGCGATTGAAATTGCAAGAAAAATCGGACTTCCGGAGGATGTGATAAAAGCTGCTTCTGATATTGTAGGACAAGACTATATCCAGAGTGACAAGTATCTTCAGGATATTGTTCGCGACAAGCGTTACTGGGAGTCAAAGCGTCAGGCCGTGCATCAGCGAGAGAAGGATATTGAGAAGACAATAGCCAAATATGAGAGTGGTCTGACAGAGGTGGAGCAAGAGCGTAAGGCTATTCTCCGTCATGCAAAGGAACAGGCTCAGGAGATAATCCGTGAGGCTAACAAGCGCATAGAGAATACGATACGAGAAATTCGTGAGGCTCAGGCAGAAAAGGAGGCTACACGAAAACTGCGTGAGGACATCAAAGCCTTTGAGGCTGAGGTTAATGAGTTTGACTCTACCGCCAACGACGAGGCTATCGCAAGAAAGATTGCCCAGATTCAGGCAAGACGCGAAAGAAAGGCTCAGAAAAAGAAGGATGCAGCCGCTAATCCGCAAAACCAGACGGATAATAAGGTTGTTTCTGAGACAAAGACTGAGAGTAAGGCTTCAGGAAAGACATTTGCCGAAGGTGATTCTGTCCGTATCAAGGGCACAAAATCAGTTGGTAGGATTGACTCTATTGATAGCAACGGCAAAATGGCGCTTGTCATCTTTGGAGATATGCGAACAAAGATGAGGACAGAACGACTTGAACATGCTGATGCTCCTGCTCCTTCACAAGATTCTTCAGCAAACAAGCACGCCAATCTTCTTAATGTATCTCTTGAGAAGACAACACGAGAGACGATAGACAACAGGCGTTCGTCTTTCCGACAGGAGATTGACGTAAGGGGCATGAGAGGTGACGAGGCTATGAATGCCGTTCAATACTTTATTGATGATGCCATTCTTGTCGGAGTCACTCAGGTCAGAATCCTTCATGGCAAGGGCAATGGCATTCTGCGACAACTGATAAGGCAATATCTCAACACCGTACCAAACGTGCTCTCTGCACGAGATGAGCATATTCAGTTTGGTGGTGCCGGAATCACGGTTGTTGAACTGGAATAGAAATACGTAGGGACTACCCTACCCTAAAACAAGAAAAATATGCGTACATTCAGATTCCTTGATCCTGACCACGAGTGGAAACACGTTGGCAGGAAACATTTGCATCCGTATTATCTAAAGATGCCACATAAGCATCTCTTCTGCCCTACAAGGGTTGAAAGTTTCATAGAATATGTGGATCTGGATATATACCAGAAGATTCGTGAGGATTTTCTGAATGGTCATTTCTGCTATCTTGCCAATAATGACGAGTATGCATATATGCTCTTGTTCGACCTTATGAACGGCTATCCAGATTCTGCCCTTGATCGTGATTTCGAGAAACTGGACGATCAGCTTGGCGTGCTGAGAAGACTTTCCGAACCTGTGGAGAGTTTCTTTCAGGCATACATAAATAACTCGGAATATAAGGGGTATCTGAAAATGGAGCGTAAGGGATTGATGAAGGAGTTCGTGGATTCAAACGTGAACTCTTTCCGTTTTCCTTATCATGACGTGATAAAATATGAGGCTATTGATCGTGCCGTTCTGAAAAGAGATCATAAATGGAGAATGGTAGATACGACCAAGCCTCTTGAAGTTGAGAAAGAATTTGAACCGTTCTTCATGAATCCTGCCGAGGCTATGCGACAGAAAAGGTGGAATTTGTATAGCGCATCTAATATGACATTCGAAAGTCTTATAGCCTCAATGGACAATAGAGACTGGAAAGAATACATGGATGAGCGCAAGGCTTTTCTCTCTGGTCATTTCCGCGATCTTACTTACAAGCCAGCCATAGCGCTTCACCTTTATTATGATGTGCTCGGTGGTCAGGAGAAAGCAGAGAATACAGATGAAGAAAAACTCGAGAATGAGCTTTGGGTGTTAAGACAAATCGGACTAAAAGAATAATTCGTAACAGAAAAGCACCTTACGGTGCTTGATGTTTTAGAAAGTAAATTAGGAGTTAATTAATTCAGTAAATTATTAGGAAAATTATAAAATTTCCTTGCGACGAATGCCGCTCTGTAATTTACTGAATTAATTTACTCCTAATTTACTTTCCCAAACTCGCGCAAGCGAGCCTTATTTCTGGTACTTCTCTATTTCCTTGAGATTATCGCGGATCTCCTTGTCAGAGATAGCATAGTTACGAAGATCACCATTGATATAGAGGTCGTATGAAGGCATATCAATAAGACCATGACCAGAGAGGTTGAAGAGGATAACCTTCTTCTCACCAGTCTCCTTACACTTGAGTGCCTCACGGATAGTAGCAGCAATAGCATGACAGCTCTCTGGAGCAGGAATGATACCCTCAGTACGAGCAAAGAGTGTACCGGCCTCGAATGACTCAAGCTGTGGAATATCTACACCATGCATCATGTTATCCTTGAGGAGCTGACTTACAATAACACCTGCACCATGATAACGAAGACCACCTGCATGGATGTTAGCAGGCTTGAAGTTATGACCGAGAGTGTACATTGGGAGAAGTGGAGTATATCCTGCCTCGTCACCGAAATCATACTCGAACTTACCGCGTGTAAGCTTTGGACAGCTCTCTGGCTCTGCTGCAATAAACTCAGTTGTCTTACCGTCCTTGAGGTTATGACGCATGAATGGGAAGGCAATACCACCGAAGTTACTACCACCACCGAAACAAGCGATCACGGTATCAGGATATTCACCTGCCATCTCCATCTGCTTCTCTGCCTCAAGACCTATGATTGACTGATGAAGGGCAACGTGATTAAGAACAGAACCAAGAGTATATTTACAGTTAGGTGTTGTAGTTGCAAGTTCTACGGCCTCAGAGATTGCAGTTCCAAGTGAACCTGGGTGTGTAGGATCTTCAGTAAGGATATTCTTACCTGCACGTGTTGACATAGAAGGTGAACCAGTAACGGCAGCACCGAATGTGCGCATGATACTGCTACGGTATGGTTTCTGCTGCATTGTTACCTTTACCTGATATACGGCAGCCTCAAGTCCATAAACCTTTGCTGCGTATGAAAGAGCAGCTCCCCACTGTCCTGCACCAGTCTCAGTAGTAACGTTAGTCGTGCCTTCCTGCTTTGCGTAGTAACATTGTGGAAGAGCAGAATTGATTTTGTGAGAGCCAAGTGGATTCACACTCTCATTCTTGAAATAAATATGTGCAGGAGTATCAAGAGCCTCCTCAAGTGCGTATGCACGAACAAGTGGAGTTGAACGATAATATCTATACTTCTCCTGAACTTCCTCTGGAATATCAATCCAAGCGTGCTCTGTGTCAAGTTCCTGAACGCAGCACTCGCGTGGGAAAATATGAGCAAGGTCGTCAACGCCTACTGGCTCATGTGTTGCAGGATTGAGTGGTGGGAGTGGCTTGTTAGGCATATCAGCCTGAATGTTATACCACTGTGTAGGAAGTTCATTTTCCTGGAGAATAAATTTCTTCTGTTTCATTTTATTTAGCTAATAGTTATTTGTTTCTTGATTTGCAAGTGCAAATATAACACTAAAAATCGACTTTACAAAGAAAAAGCGTAAAAAAAATCTCCAGAAAGAGCAATTATCTTTCTGGAGAAATATCTGAATAACTATTTTTTTCTATTTCCTAAGACTTATACGCAGCCATTACCTTATTATAATATTTCTGCGTACCCTTGACCGTATATCGAATGCCACCATTCCAAATTCGTATGGCACGCTCAATATCGTTGGTCGGATTGTACTTACTCATGATCAGTACAAACATTTCCCTACTTTTCTTCACATTGAAACGATCCTTCAACGTGTATTTTTTCTTTGATCCCCTACTACGGAGAATCAAATTGCAATCCTCTACGAGAATTGGCTTAATCTGCATCGCACCACAGCAATTTCCATTCTGGGCTTTTGCATTTCCTTCACTCTCAACTTGTGTTATAGCTTCCATCAGAGGCTCCCAGTCGAACATTGATTCACTACTCTCTTCAGCACTTGCCTTTACGGCTACAAAAACCATTAATACTGTAAATACTAAAATCTTTGCAATCCTTGATACAATCATAACTAAAGTTTTTATGGAACTTGAGTTCTTGCAGTGAGCGTCTTCTCGTCGATGGGGAGTATTGTAGCTATTGCGTTGCCTACACTCTCTTCATGATTCATCAAAGGATAAATACATGGAGGCAGGCTCACTGCACTCTTGACAGATGCAACTATCGTGTAGCGTCACATTCCATCAGGTTCCAATTCATAATGCGGTATAAAGTCATCCTACACAAAAACTTTAATACCATTATCGTATGCAAAGTTACGATTAAAATATGACATTTAGAAACATTTTAAGACTTATTATAATATAAAGTATAGTTCTTTGATATTAATCAAAGCCTAAATGCTTACATTTTATAATTTTTTGCGTTTTTAAACACTAATATTTGTGCACGAGCACAGAATAACTTTTTTGATACTTAACATCAATATAAATCGAAGGATAAAACTAAATCTCGGGCTCTTCCGATCTATCCAGTTATTCCAGTATATCTGGCAATTCTAGTATATCTAGTTATTCTAGTATATCTAGCCCTTCCAGGAAAAGCATACAAAAAAAAGAGCTTCAGAATTCTAATTCTGAAGCTCTCTGTATTTGAAAGGAGGCGGCTACCTACTCTCCCGCATTGCATTGCAGTACCATCGGCGCAAGCAGGCTTAACTTCTCTGTTCGGAATGGGAAGAGGTG
>Ga0310695_10002628_pt1 | contig 37366 bp, 36 predicted proteins | sample RumenRJG_04DNA_FD_203882 | JGI IMG/M metagenome (GOLD analysis project Ga0310695, IMG submission 203882) | Bovine rumen microbial communities from Lethbridge, Alberta, Canada - RJG_04 (v2) (version 2) | ecosystem: Host-associated > Mammals > Digestive system > Stomach > Rumen | place: Canada...
TTGATACCACGTAACATTACATGGTATATACCTGTCCCGCTTTGCTCTCTTCCAACCCTTGGCATACATTGATTGTTTAATCCAATAACGTTATAGCCTTATTGCTTATTGTGGATCACCGGGACGGTTCTTTGATCCGCTGAAGATGGCTGATGGCTGATGGAAGAGGTAAGACAGGCTGTGTGCGGACAACTAAAGGGATTAACTATTTTTTGCATATAATAGTGGGTTGACAATTAGGTCGGTCCACTATTATTTTGTACCTTTGTGAGCGTTTTGTCAAAGCAGAATATGGCTGAGTATGAAATAAGGATATCGGGAGTGCACTATGGTGCCAATGGCGACTCTGTGGCTGGTCAGAAAGACACAGAGGAGATGCACATGCGCACCCGTGAACTGCTCAGCTGGATAGACCGCGTAAGACCGATTGTGACGCTGTCGCCTGACCCTGAGAACCGTGTTCACGGGCGTGCCATACAGGCGCGTTCTTTAGGAAAAAGGATAGGGCGCGTAGCGTTTGAATGTGTGAACTTGGTGTGGGACTTGCTTCGCGCGAGTGGGAAGCCGATGCTGCTGGCTAGGGTGAAAGAGGTGGCGATACAGAATCACGGCTATGCGGTGGTGACGGTAAGTGCTGACGAGTTGCAGGAGACACAGGCACCTATAGTACAAGAGCCAGAATGGGGATTGTGGGTGAGCGACCTGCCGCTGCTGCCTCCCAGCGAACAGCTACAGGCGGAAGAGGAGGCGGCCTTTGTGCTTGAGAACGTATTTTTCCCTTGTCTGAATGAATGTGACGTTCAGGAACTGGCAACCTATGTCAATATCTGGTTGGAGGGTAGTCGGCACGATCTGAGCCGTGAGGCGCGCCAGAAGCGTGCCTTGTACATAGAACTGCTGGAGGCGGCAGAGGACAAGGAGGTGCGCCAACTGGCAGAGGCGCTGAAGGAACAGCGCAGGCGAATCTGTGAGCGCGAACCTCTTGACGAGATGGCTACGGAATGGTGGCAGCAGCGGCAGGAGGACCCTGACGTGCAGCGTCTGTGGCAACAATGGCGGCTGAAGAACGACAACAAGTTGTGGGCTGGTTTGCGGCTTATCGACTCGCTACTGAGGCAGTTGCCTGGCGACCTGTATGGTGACATCGGACAGATGGATGTGGTTCTCTCGCGCCTGTACTATCTGAACACACCTCGTAAGGCCTTTCAGTCTATCATGGCCCTGCTGATGATGAGATGTCTGACGTGCTGTGAACTGGGTATTGATATGCGTCCGATGACGGAAGATGAATACGAGCAAGACGGCATCATCAAGAACCCGCTGGACATACCTACGACGATAGCTCGTGTGGTGGCTTTCGGCGCTACACGGTGCAATGACAGTCAGAAGCAGACCATTGAGTTGCTGGTGCACTGGTTGCGCGACGACTATGAGCAGAGCCACTGCGAAGAGATTGAGTCGCTGGCAGCGGACACACAGGTCAGGTTGGCTAATGCCATTGAGGAAGCTGCAAACAAGCCTGCGACGCAGAACAATCATTTTGAGTATGTCGATAAGAAGGAGACGAACATCGATAAGAACTACGGGCCAAACATCGAGAATAACGGGACGCTGAGACTGCCGGATGAATTTAAGCGAACTTTAAGTAATTTTTAAGCGAAATGGGATTCAATATCAAGAATAATTACGGGCCAAATATCGAGGTGAATGCTGGCGGCAAGGTGACGCTGGTGCAAGGCAAGGATGGGCTTTGGCATACAGCGGAAGGCGAGGAAGCATACTATGAAGAGATCAAGGAGGATGGAACGTTGCAGCCAGCACCTACAGAAGAACAACGCATTGACAATCCCCAGGAACGCAACGAGGAGCTGTTCCATTTCGTTCACCCAGAACTTGACGAGACGGAAGCGTGGCGTATTCATGATGCGGTGAAGCGGGTGGTTAAGCTTCAGGGGATACAGATGATTTGCCAGTACCTTACGCAACTGAAAAACGAGAAGAAAGCGCTGTTGCCGCCTAGTCCTTCTGCTGCATACGCAGAACTCCTCAGGATGGGGATGCCCGATGGCGAGGGGTTCAACGAAACGACTTTCAGGAAGTATTATAACAAGCCTGGCGCTCCTAACCAGAAATAAAAAATAATCGGGGACACCATAACAAGCATCAGAATCAAGAGGTTCTGGTGCTTTTTTTTGTGACTTGCAGCTAACAGAGCGGAGCAAGTCGGAACATTTAAGAACATGTTAGAACATGTTAGAACTGGCCACTCCAAAAGCCATTTAAGCATCAATAATACTACGTACCTTTGCATCGTAATCAGTTGGAACGGGTCTCGACAAACACCCAAGTACACTGGTTCACACGAACATTATTTATTAATCAAAAAACCAAAAGAATTATGGCAAAAGAAAAATATTCTAATCAGGTTTGCGAACTGCTGGCAAGGCAGTTGGTAGAAGAGCAACAACAAACGGAGCGAGTGCGTAACACTTATGGCATCTTGATTAACAAAGGGTGCATGAGTTGCCAGCACAAGGCATACCTGGACGGCATCCGTTTATGCAAACTGACGGAAGAGGTGGTGGAGGCCCGCTCAATATGCCCTGAATGGGAGATGAGCGACGGCATGCAGAACGCCGGCGTGAACCATGGGGGCAAGGTAAGGCTGCGTGGTACAAAAGAAGTCATTATTGGCTAAATATTTCCTTATTATTTTTCAACATTTTAAAAAACAAAAAGTATGATTATTAGAGGTTTTATTAAAGAGGTTGGTCAGACCAGAGAGTGGACCAACAAGGACGGTGAGAGCCGCCAGAGTGTTAAACTGACGTTGGCAGTGCCCTACGTGTCGAAAGATGGACAGGAGCATAACGACGAGTTGCTGGGTGAGATGAATGTGCCAACCCCAGAGTTCATGGAGGGCTTGAAGAAGGCTTGCGAGGCTCACGAGAAGTGTGAGATGCATGTAGGCTTCAGCCTGTCGGACTGGCAAGGCAAGAAGATTCAGAACATCCGTGTGTTTAATCTTACTAAGCTGATGATGTAAATGAAGTAATCGAGTCGGAGGATGAGCGAGGAAATGTGTACGTACGAAATGAGCTCAACTAAAACTTCGCTTTCCGAAGCTCACCAAACAACGACAAGATTATGAAAAAGTTTATTTTTATTATCAACGCTTTGGAAGTCATTGCTGGACTTCTGAGAGGTGAGAAGTTTGAGGGTGTGCTTTATCTGGATAAAGAGACCCCTGTGTTAACCTTCAAGGCTTGGAACCGTAGGGCTCCGAAGTACAAGAAGACCAGAAAGCTATGCGATTTGGACGGCGGTTGGCTGGGCGAGACAAACAGGCACATCGTGCGTTACGAGAAGTTTGCCAAGAGCCTGGGATTGCCCCAGATTCTCAGCCAAATGGACAACGACAACCGTCAGTCGAAGGAGATGCTGGTGGATATTGCAATCATTGATAACGTGTAAGGAACTATGGCAAGATTTGATTTAGGTGATAACATCAAGAGCCCCAAGACCGTGCCCGCCACGGTCGAGGGCTTCTGGAAGAGGGTGGACTCGGAGAAGACGGGTCGCATCTGTGCTGAGCTGAGTGATATCCGTGAGCAATACCTGAGGGGCGAGCTATGCAAGGAGGACTACAAGACAAAGAAAGCGGAGATTAAGCTGGGCGATGGCTACTATACGCCTCATGCTCACTTCTTGAAGGGCTACAAGAGCAATGGGGGTGAACCTGTGGATTCGGGTAAGGCCGTTATCGACTTAGACGGTTGCGAGCACTTTGCTGAGCTGTATGCCGAGAAGCTGATGGGTCGTGAGCGTGAACTGGGCATCAATATGGTGAACCGTTCGGTGAGTGGTACGGGTGGTCACGTGTTGTTCGACATCCCTGAGGGTTTGACACGCCAGCAAGCCCAGGCCTTTTTTGTCACTGAATTCCTGGATAATGTTAGCTATGACAAAGCGGTGCATGAGCCTGAGAGGGCCGTTTATTTGCCCTGTCGTGACTACATCCTGTATATCGACGAGGAACTGATGTTCAGCGACGAGTTGCACCCCTGCAAACTCTCTGAGGAGATGCTGAGGAAATATACTACTACGGAGACCAAGAGTCTGGTGAAAAAGTGCACAGGGGGACTGTCCCCGTGTGCACCGTCAGCAAGGGCTTTGGCTGCCTTCGACGAGACACTGGCCATGACGGGACTGGACTTGGTGACACTGAACAGAGACGGAGTGCGCCATAACACGCTGAAATTGCTGTTGCCAACGCTGTGCCAAATGATGCCTCAGGAGGAACTGCTCGGTGTGTTAGGACAGAAGATGCCCGACTACTCGAAGGAAGAGGACTGTCTGACGCTGGTCAGCAACTTCTACGATAAGTATGTAGACCAGAACCGACCAATGAACATGAAGCAGAAGGAGGTGTTCCTAAGGTCGCTGAAAGCGGAAAATTGCACAGTAGGGTCCCTGTGTAATGCTGCACCAGCGATAAGCATCAATGCCAACCAGTTGCCGATAGGTCTGAAAGAGAGCCTGAAGCCTTATCCTGAGAAGATGTGGCCAGCACTGATAGTTGGTCAGATGCCAGCACTCATGGCATTGGCCGATGGGGTGACTTATCGCTATTGTGACGGCAAGACCAGTTACTTGGGCGGTATGGCCATCATCCTGGGTGAGCAGGCATCCAATAAATCATGTATTGAGGAGGCTGTTGAGCGCTGGCTAGTAGACCTGCGTCATGATGACGAATTGGTGCGTGAGCGTGAAGACAAAGTGCGTGAAGCCAATCGCCAGCGCAGGGCTAACGAACGTGCACAAGAAGCACCCAAAGGGGTAATCAGAGTAGTACCTATCACCATATCGTGTTCCAAGCTGTTGAAGCGACTGAAGCAGTCGCAGGGGCATTCCCTGTACTCCATCTGTACCGAGGCTGAGACGCTATTGAAGTCGAACGGTGGCGGATCATGGGCCCAGAAGTGGGATATCTACAGAAATGCCTTTTCACGTGAGCGATGGGGTGTCGACTATAACTCTGAGCAGTCGGAAAGTGGAGATGTGAGGGTTGCCTACTCATGGACCATCCTTGGCACACCCAGAACAACAAAAAAGATGTTTTCGGGCAAGAACGAGTCGAATGCCGAAAATGGTCTGTCAAGCCGTATGATGCTCTCGGAGATGCCTGACGAGTTGTTTGAGAAGATAACCGTGTTCAAGGAGCTGTCGGACGCTGACCAGAATCGCATCACGCAAGCGACGGCATTACTTCGTACGGCAACAGGATTCTATGATACGCCTCGTATTCGTAGGGCTATAGACCGTTGGCTGGAGGAGAAGCGTGTAGAGTCGTCGATGGATATGGATGTCATCAAAGACCGTTTCCGCCGTCGTGCCGGAGTGATTGGATTCCGTTGTGGGGTGGTTTTCATGATTCTGGCAGGCAAGGAGTCAGCAGCCTGTGTTGACTTTGCCGTGAAGATGGCTGAGTATACGCTACAGATGCAGCTGAAGGTGTTCAGACCGCTATTGGCTAAGCAGTATTCCAAGAACACTGACGACAACCCAGGAGGTACGGTCAATGGCAACATCTACAACCAGCTGCCTTCACCATTCACGATGCAAGACCTTCGTAGACTGAAAGGTAGTGAATTCAGTGATGGCGCTCTGTATACCATCATCAGCAGGTGGAAAATGGATGGTTGGATTGACAAGGATGGGAAGTGTTGGAAGAAGAAAAAGTAAAATCTTACAGTCTTACAACCTTACAATCTTACAAAACATGTAATTTATAATAAAACAATAAACAATATGTTACCAAGAGGAATCAGAAATAATAATCCACTGAATATCCGTAGAACGAAGGATCAGTGGCAGGGAATGAAGAAGGAGCAGACGAACCCTTAGGCATCCCATCAGAGAGCCCTGCACGCTGGATAGCGCTGGGTGCAGCGATGGCCATTCAGGAGAACGGCATCACCTCGATAGACTGGTTCGCCATGCTGAAAGGGTGGGAAATGGCGAGAGGATAACATGAGGACTCACGGGGACTTTACCCCGTGAGTCTTGTAAGTGATTACTGCATATTTTTGCAATATTAGTGCACGGAAGATTGATTTTGCATAATTAATTGCATTTTCTTTTAGTTTAAGGCAAAAATATTTTGGTGGTTTCCCTACTAATTTGTACCTTTGCACCCCGAATTCGATAGTTAATGCATTAAACAAATACAAAATGGCAAAAATGAAGGGCGCCATTGTGGTGGATACTGAGCGTTGCAAAGGATGTCAATTGTGCATCATTGCTTGTCCTCAAAAGGTTATCGCACTGGCCAACAAAGTGAATCTGCACGGCTATCCCTATGTGGAGGCTGTCAACGAAGAGGCCTGCGTGGGTTGTGCTTCGTGTGGCATTGTCTGCCCAGACGGCTGTATCACCGTGTATCGTAAAAAAGTGGAGGAGTAAGGTATGGAAAAGGAAGTTGTATTGATGAAAGGCAATGAGGCAATCGCCCATGCTGCTATTCGATGCGGATGCGACGGCTATTTCGGCTATCCTATTACTCCGCAGAGTGAAGTGATTGAGACGCTGGCTGAGCTGAAGCCTTGGGAGACCACTGGTATGCAGGTGGTACAGGCTGAGAGCGAGCTGGCTTCTATTTATATGGTATATGGTGCTGCCGGTGCCGGTAAGCGTGCCATGACATCTTCTTCGTCTCCTGGTATCGCTCTGATGCAGGAGGGTATCACCTATATGGCTGGTGCTGAGGTGCCAGGTGTGTTTGTCAATGTGCAGCGTGGCGGCCCTGGTCTGGGAACTATCCAGCCTTCGCAGGGTGACTATTTCCAGGCTACGCGTGGTGGTGGTAATGGTGACTACAAGGTCATCGTGCTGGCTCCGTCAAGTGTTCAGGAGATGGCAGACTTCGTAGACTTGGCCTTCGAGTTGGCATTCAAATATCGTAACCCTGCCATGATTCTGAGCGATGGTGTCATTGGTCAGATGATGGAGAAGGTGGTGCTGCCTCCCTTCAAGCCCCGTCGTACAGACGAGGAGGTCATCAAGCAGTGTCCTTGGGCCTCGACTGGTAAACCCAAGAACCGCGAGCGCGTAGTGATTACCTCACTGGAGCTGAAGCCAGAGATTATGGAGCAGCGCAACTTGGCACTGCAGGAGAAATACCGCAAGATTCAGGAGAACGAGGTACGCTTTGAGGAGCAGCAGTTGGACGATGCTGAATATGCTATCGTTGCCTTTGGCTCTGCAGCCCGTATCGCTGAGAAGAGTGTAGAGATAGCCCGTGAGCAGGGCATCAAGGTCGGTCTGTTCCGTCCCATCACGCTGTTCCCATTCCCTGAGAAGCAGATTGCTGAGCTGTCGAAGAAGGTGAAGGGCATCCTGGTGGCTGAGATCAACGCTGGTCAGATGGTACAGGACGTTCGCCTGGCAGTGAACGGTGCAGTACCCGTAGAGCAGTTCGGTCGTCTGGGTGGTATCGTTCCCGATCCTGAGGAAATCGTGAACGCTTTGAAAACAAAGCTAATTGACAATTGATAATTGATAATTGACAATGGATAGAAATCAAATAGTTCAACCAGAGAACATCGTCTGCAAGAAGCCGACGCTGATGAACGACAACAATATGCACTACTGCCCAGGATGTAGTCACGGCGTGGTGCACAAGCTGATTGCCGAGGTCATCGAAGAGATGGGTATGGAAGACAAGACTGTAGGTGTGTCGCCTGTAGGCTGTGCCGTCTTCGCGTACAACTATATAGATATAGACTGGCAGGAGGCTGCCCATGGTCGTGCTCCCGCACTGGCTACGGGTATCAAGCGCACATGGCCTGATCGTCTGGTGTTCACCTATCAGGGTGATGGTGACTTGGCATGTATCGGTACCTGTGAGACCATCCACGCCCTGAACCGTGGCGAGAACATCGTCATCATCTTCGTCAACAATGCCATCTATGGTATGACGGGTGGTCAGATGGCTCCTACCACACTGATTGGTCAGAAGACCTCTACCTGTCCTTACGGTCGTGACCCTGAGATTCATGGCTATCCCCTGAAGATGGCTGATATCGCTGCCCAGCTGGAGGGTACTTGCTATGTGACTCGCCAGAGCGTAGAGAGCGTGGCCTCTATCAACAAGGCTAAGAAGGCGCTGCGCAAGGCTTTCGAGGCTTCGATGGCTGGCAAGGGCTCATCGCTGGTAGAGTTCGTCTCTACCTGTAACAGCGGTTGGAAACTGACACCCGCCAAGGCTAACGAATGGATGAAGGAGAACATGTTCCCCTTCTATCCAAAGGGAGACCTCAAGGACACAACAGGTGAGAAGTGAATAGTGAATAGTGAAAAGTGAATAGTTATGAAAAAAGAGATAATTATTTCAGGTTTCGGAGGTCAGGGCGTGCTCTCGATGGGTAAGATTCTGGCCTATAGTGGACTGATGGAGGACAAAGAGGTGACTTGGATGCCAGCCTACGGTCCTGAGCAGCGTGGTGGTACTGCCAACGTGACGGTGATTGTCAGCGACGAGCGCATCTCATCGCCTATCCTCAGCAAGTATGACGTAGCCATCGTGCTGAACCAGCCCTCGTTGGAGAAGTTTGAGCCGAAGATCAAGCCTGGTGGCATCCTGATCTATGATGGTTTTGGCATTATCAATCCTCCTACGCGTAAGGATATAACCATCTACCGCATTGATGCCATGGACAAGGCTGCCGAGATGAAGAACGGCAAGGTCTTCAACATGATTGTGCTGGGTGGACTGCTGAAGGTTTGTCCTGTGGTAGGTACTGCTGGTGTGGAGAAAGCACTGAAGAAGACGCTTCCTGAGCGTCACCATGCGCTGATTCCCCTGAATATGCAGGCCATCGAAGAGGGTGGAAAAATCATCCAAGAACAATAAACTGATTACTTATATTGTTATTCATATAATAAAAAGCTATGAAAAAGTTATTTTTAATGTGTGCTGCAGCTTTGCTGACAGTTTCTGCCTCTGCGCAGAAGACAACTATCACCTCTAACAAAGCTGGTGACAACTTGTATGTTGGTTTAAACGCTGGTGTTGCAACTCCTCTGTCAAAGTTCGCCTATGAGAACGATGCTGAGGGTGCTGGTTTCTTGAAGGGTTTCGCTCCTAAGTTGGGTGTTCGTGTTGGTAAGAATCTGACCACCGTATTCGGTCTGGCTTTGGATGCTGACATGTATTTTGAGTCTTCTGAGAAGTCAATGATGAAACAGTATACTTTTGTTGACGCTATCAACGTTGACCTTTTGGGTACTTTCAACTTGAATAATCTTTTTGCTGGTTATCAGGGTCAGCCCCGTTGCTTTGAGGTGATTGCACTCGTTGGAGGTGGTTATAGCTACGCTTTTGGAAGCTCTATTTCAGGTCTGAATGCTAAGGCCGGTTTAGACTTTGCTTTCAACATGGGTGCTAATAAGGCTTGGCAGTTCTACATTGAACCTGCTGTGGTACTTGGTCAGCCAACTCCTACATGGTCTAGTCCTTTCCGCAAGCTCAACGATAAGTGGAATGCCATTGGTCAGGTTAGCGTTGGTCTGAACTATAAGCTCGGTAACAGCAATGGTTCCCACAACTTTAAGAAGGAGCAGCTGCGCGACCAGTCTGAGATTGATGGTTTGAATGCCAAAATCAACGAACTGCGTGCTGACAACAAGGCTAAGGATGGTAAGATTGCTGCTGACGGCCAGACTATTGCTGACTTGAAGGCTCAGCTGGCTGCTTGCCAGTCTCGTCCTGCACAGACCATCGTTGAGGAGCGCATCCTGAAGGAGGCAACAACCCTGCAGCCAATTGTTATCTTCGGTCAGGGTAAGACCACTGTTGATGCTGCTGGTATGGCAAGCTGTGAGATGGTTGCCAAGTACATGAAGAACCATCCTGAGAGCATGGTTAAGATTGAGGGCTATGCTTCTCCCGAGGGTTCTAAGGAAGTCAACGAACGCATTGCTAAGCAGCGTGCAGAGTCTGTAAAGAATGTTCTTGTTAAGAAGTACAAGATTGCTGCTAACCGTCTGGAGGCTGAGGGTCTCGGTGCTACTGACAAACTGTCTTCTGAGAACGACTTCAACCGTGTTGCTAAGTTCATCGACGTTACTCCTCAGAAGTAATTTGATTTTAATACTTAAACAACTATAAAATCCCCGCAATTATCACGTTGCGGGGATTTTTTCTGTCATTTTGTTGGCTATTTACTGAAAAAGGCTTATCTTTGCAACTTAAAAGTACAGAACAAATAAATAAGTATAAATATGGGAAAGCATCAATTACGCAGTGCTGTGTGCACGGAAGGCAGAAGAATGGCTGGCGCCCGTGCATTATGGGTGGCTACAGGTATGAAGCATGAGCAGTTTGGCAAACCGATTATTGCTATTGTCAACTCTTTCACTCAGTTTGTTCCAGGTCATACGCACCTGCATGAGATTGGGCAGATTGTCCGTGAGGAAATTGAGAAGATGGGCTGCTATGCCGCTGAGTTCAATACCATTGCCATTGACGATGGTATTGCTATGGGACATGATGGAATGCTTTACTCGCTGCCTTCACGCGACATCATTGCTGACTCTGTAGAATATATGGTTAACGCCCACAAGGCTGATGCCATGATTTGCATCTCCAACTGCGACAAGGTGACACCAGGTATGTTGATGGCTGCTATGCGTCTGAATATCCCTGCTGTTTTCTGTTCAGGCGGACCTATGGAGGCTGGTCGTTGGCGTGGTGAGAATGCCGACCTCATTACGGCAATGGTGAAGGGTGCCGACCCATCAGTTTCCGACGAGGAGATGAAGGAGATTGAGCAGTGCTCATGTCCTGGCTGCGGTTCTTGCTCTGGCATGTTCACTGCCAACTCGATGAACTCGCTGACAGAAGCCATTGGCCTTTCACTACCTGGCAACGGAACAATCCTTGCTACCCATACCAATCGTGTTGAACTCTTCAAGCAGGCAGCTCGTCAGATTGTCAAGAACGCTTTGGCCTATTACGAAGATGGCGATGAGAGTGTACTGCCTCGCAATATCGCGACCCGTAAGGCTTTTATGAATGCCATGTCGTTAGATATCGCGATGGGTGGTTCAACGAATACCGTTCTCCATTTGTTGGCTGTGGCTCAGGAGGCTGGTGCTGACTTCACCATGAATGATATCGACGCTCTGAGCCGTAAGGTGCCCTGTCTTTGCAAATTGGCCCCCAACACGCAAAAGTACTCTGTTCAGGAGTGTGGTCGTGCTGGTGGTATTCTGGGAATCCTGAACGAACTAAATAAGGGAGGACTGATTGATGGTTCTGCACCACGTGTAGACGGAATGACCCTCGCAGAAGCCTTGAAGAAATACAGTATTGTAGATGGTGCTGTCGATGCGGAAGCAAACCGTATCTACCAGACGGCACCTGGCAATCGTTTCTCTACAAAGATGGGCTCACAGTCGGAAGAGTGGGGTACACTCGATACCGATCGTGTCAACGGTTGCATCCGAGACCTCGAACATGCTTACACCAAGGATGGCGGACTGGCAGTGCTCTTTGGCAATATCGCTCAGGATGGATGTGTCGTGAAAACCGCTGGTGTCGACGAGAGCCTGTGGCACTTCGAAGGTCCTGCCGTTGTCTTCGACTCTCAGGAAGATGCCTGTGAGGGAATTCTTGGTGGCAAGGTGAAGAAGGGCGACTGTGTAGTGATTACCCACGAAGGCCCAAAGGGTGGTCCTGGTATGCAGGAGATGCTCTATCCCACGAGCTATATCAAGAGTATGCACATGGGTAAGGAATGCGCCCTGATTACCGATGGTCGTTTCTCAGGTGGAACTAGTGGCTTGTCTATCGGACACATTTCTCCTGAAGCTGCAAATGGTGGAAATATCGGTAAAGTAAAGGATGGTGACATCATCGTCATCGACATCCCCAGTCGTAGCATCAATGTCAAGTTGAGTGATGAGGAGCTGGCAGCCCGCCCGCAACAGCCTTTGAAACGCAGCCGCGTGGTGTCTAAGGCTTTGCGTGCATATGCGCAGAGTGTGTCTTCAGCTGATAAAGGTGGAATCAGAATAATTGATTAAGAAATGAGAGACAGAATAACAGGAGCAGAAGCTTTGATGCGCGCATTACATGACGAAGGTGTCAAAACCATCTTCGGCTACCCTGGTGGAAGTATTATGCCTACCTACGATGCGCTCTTCGATTATACACGAGGTGAGAAAAAGTGTTTCGACCACATTCTGGTGCGCCATGAACAAGGTGCTACCCATGCTGCTGAAGGCTATGCACGTGTCAGTGGCGAGGTGGGTGTGGCACTTGTTACCAGTGGTCCTGGTGTTACCAATACTCTCACGGGCATTGCCGATGCCATGATGGATTCCACTCCGATGGTGGTCATTGCCGGACAGGTGGCCATCTCTGCGCTAGGTACCGATGCCTTTCAGGAGGTTGACCTCGTAGGTGTTTCTCAGCCTATCTCCAAGTGGTCATACCAGATACGCCATGCTGCTGATGTGGCCTGGGCTGTCAGTCGTGCGTTCTATATCGCTCGCACGGGTCGTCCAGGTCCTGTGGTGCTTGACTTTGCCCGCAATGCCCAGGTTGAGGAAATAGAATGGGAACCCAAGAAGGTGGATTTCATCCGCTCGTATGTTCCTTACCCCAAACTCGACTACGATGCTGTTCGTCGGGCTGCAGAACTTATCAACAATGCCAAGAAACCATTGGCACTCGTTGGTCAGGGTGTAGAACTCGGCAATGCTCAGGAAGAACTGAAAGCGTTTCTTGAAAAAGCCGACATCCCTGCAGGTCGTACCATGCTTGGACTCTCTGCACTACCTTCTAATCATCCGCTCAATGTCGGTATGCTGGGCATGCACGGCAACTATGCTGTTAACCTGAAGGAACAGGAGTGCGACGTGCTTATTGCCATCGGTATGCGTTTCTCAGACCGTGTAACAGGTAATCTGAAGACTTATGCCAAGCAGGCTAAGGTCATTCATCTGGATATAGACCGCAGCGAGATTGACAAGAATGTCAAGACGGATGTTGCTGTGGTGGCAGACTGTAAGGAATCGCTGCCTGCTCTCACCGACCTTATCAATCAGATCGACCACAAGGAATGGCGCGAGTCTTTCAAGGAACTTGACGAGAAAGAACGTGCTAAAGTCATTGAGCCTGCCATCCATCCCACAGAGGGCCCGCTGCTGATGGGTGAGGTAGTCAATGCTGTTGCCCAGCAGGCTCCAGACAATTCTATACTCGTTACGGATGTTGGTCAAAACCAGCTATTTGCAACACGTTACTTCAAGTATCACCACAAGCGCAGTATCTGTACCAGCGGTGGTCTGGGAACGATGGGCTACGCTATGCCAGCAGCTATTGGTGCCACCTTTGCTACTGACCGTACCGTCTGCTGCTTTATGGGCGATGGCGGTTTCCAGATGAATATCCAGGAGTTGGGTACCATCATGGAGCAGCAAGCTCCTGTCAAGATGATTCTCATGAACAACCACTATCTGGGCAATGTACGCCAGTGGCAGGATATGTTCTGGCAGCGTCGCAAGTCGTTCACCAAGATGATGAATCCCTGCTACGAATCCATTGCACAGGGCTATGGTATACCTTATATTGCTGTCACTGAACGCCAGGACTTGGCTGCAGCCGTAGAAAAGATGCTTGCCACGAAAGGCCCGTTCCTCATGGAGTGCGCCATCAAGGAAGACGACGATGTGCTGCCCATGACGCCTCCAGGTATGGATGTCGATAAGATGATGCTGGAAATTTAGCGGGCTTCGCCCTAAACGATAATTGATAAATGATAAATTGCTACCGCAGCAACTAATTGAGAATTGATGGAAGAGAATAAAAAACTATATACCCTGCTGGTCTATTCAGAAAACGTGGCAGGTATCCTGAATCAGGTGACTGCAGTGTTTACCCGTCGTCAGGTAAACATTGAGAGTCTGAATGTGTCGGCCTCCAGCATTCCAGGTGTGCATAAATACACCATCACCGCCTGGAGCAGCGACGAGGACCAGATTATTAAGATTGTCCGTCAGATTGAGAAGAAAATCGACGTGGTGAAAGCCAACTACTTTACTGATGAGCAGTTGTTTATCCGTGAGTCTGGGCTTTATAAGTTAGCCACACCAATGGTGCTTGATAATCCTGAGATTTCACGCACCATTCGTCGCTATGATGCCCATATCATCGAAGTCAACCCCACCTATACCATCGTCATGAAACACGGCATTACCGAGGATATTATCTCGCTCTACCGTGCCCTTGACAAGTTTGGCTGCGTGCTGCAGTACACCCGAAGTGGTCGTATTGCCGTCACTCGTGGCACACAGGAACAAGTTAGTGAATTCTTAGAGCAGAGGGAAACACAAAATGGATAAGATTGGTCGTTACGAGTTTCTCGCTGAACCGTTCCACTGCGACTTCAGCGGACGCCTGTTCATGGGACATCTAGGCAACCACATGCTCAATGCTGCCGATTTCCACTCGTCAGCACGCGGTTTTGGCATGAAGTATCTTATGACAATTAAGCGTTCATGGGTGCTTTCGCGCTTGGCTATCGAGATGACAGAGATGCCCCAGCAATATACTAAGTTTAATGTCGAGACATGGGTTGAGAGTGCTATGCGCTACTTTACCTCGCGTAATTTCTCCGTTGTTGGAAATGACGGCCACGCTTACGGCTACGGTCGTTCTATCTGGGCTATGATTGACACAGAGACGCGTCAGCCCACAGATATCTTCTCCATTGACAATGGTGCCATCAACAACTGGATTGTTGACGACAAACCCTGTCCCATCGACAAGGGTGGGCGAGTGAAGATGTCTGATAACGCTCAACTGGTGCGCACCATCGAAACCTATTATAATGATGTCGATATCAACGGACACATCAACAGCGTTAAGTACATCGAGCACATTCTTGACCTGTGGAATCTTGACTGGTACAAGGAGCACCAAATCAAGCGTTTCGAGATAGCCTATGTGGCTGAGGCGCATGCTGGCGACCAGTTGTCGTTCTATCGCGAAGAGACCGCAGAAAACGAATTCTGTGTTCGAATCGTTAGAACCGACGGAACAGAGTGTTGCCGAAGTAAGGTTAAATTCGTATAATTTGCTACAAAAATTTGGCAATTTGCTTACAATTTGTTATCTTTGCAAACGATATTATAAGTTAACCCCCTCGTCGGTGTTTCGCGTAAGCGCTGAGCAGACTGGTAAGACGACGGCTCTCGTGTAGGGCTGGCATAGTACGCAAGGGATATGTATAACATTTAAATTTTTAAGCTATTATGGCAGAAATGAATTTTGGTGGCGTTATCGAGACTGTAGTCACCAGCAAGGAGTTCTCTTTGGAGAAAGCACGTGAAGTATTGAAGGATGAGGTGATCGCCGTCATCGGTTATGGTGTGCAGGGACCTGGTCAGGCCTGCAACCTGCGCGACAACGGTTTCAACGTCATCGTTGGTCAGCGTCAGGGTAAGACCTACGACAAGGCTGTCGCTGACGGTTGGGTACCTGGCAAGACCCTCTTCTCTATTGAGGAGGCTGCTGAGAAGGGTACTATCCTCTGCATGTTGCTCTCTGACGCTGGTCAGATGCAGCAGTGGCCCACCATCAAGAAATATCTGAAGCCTGGCAAGACATTGTACTATTCTCACGGCTTCGCTATCAACTGGAGCGACCGCACAGGTGTTGTTCCTCCCAAGGATGTCGACGTTATCATGGTGGCTCCTAAGGGTTCTGGCACGTCTCTGCGCACCATGTTCTGCGAGGGTCGTGGTCTGAACTGCTCTTACGCTGTTTACCAGGACGCTTCAGGTAAGGCTAAGGAGAAGACATTGGCCTTCGGTATCGGTATTGGTGCAGGTTACCTGTTCGAGACTACTTTCCAGCGTGAGGCTACCTCTGACCTCACTGGTGAGCGTGGTTCACTGATGGGTGCTATCCAGGGCTTGCTGCTGGCTCAATACGAAGTGCTGCGTGAGAACGGTCATACACCTTCTGAGGCCTTCAACGAAACTGTTGAGGAACTCACCCAGAGCCTTGGCCCGCTCTTCGGTGCTAAGGGTATGGACTGGATGTATGCCAACTGCTCTACTACTGCTCAGCGTGGTGCTCTTGACTGGGCTCCTCGTTTCCACGATGCCATCAAGCCCGTTATGGAGTGGCTGTACTATTCTGTAAAGACTGGCAACGAGGCCCAGATTACTATCGACGCTAATTCTAAGCCCGATTATCGTGCTGGTCTAGAGAAAGAACTCGAGGCTATGCGCAACCAGGAGATGTGGCGTGCTGGCGAGACTGTTCGCAAGCTGCGTCCTGAGTATCAGGAAGACTAATCCATTGATTAATCAGTCATAAAAAAGGAGAGGCAATCATGTGAGCCTCTCCTTTTCTTATTCTCTATATTGTCTTTCTTTATTTTAGTTGGTCCTCAATGAACTGTTTTAGTTCTTCACCCCGTAATCCGCGACGCAGAATCTTTCCCTTCTGGTCGACAACGATAGTGTGGGGGATGGAGTTGATGTTGAACTGCTTGGCAGCAGCATTGTCCCAACCCTTCAGGTCACTCATCTGTGGCCAGGGAAGCTTCAGCGTCTTGATAGCTGTCAGCCAAGCATCCTTCTCCTGGTCGAGTGAGACACCCACGATGCCCAATCCGCGATCCTTGTTGCTCTCGTAGAGTGACAGCATGGACGGCATCTCCTGACGACAGGGACCACACCAGGAGGCCCAGAAGTCGATGATGGTCACTTTATGCTTGCTGACTTCCGTCATGATGCTCAGTTCGTCACCTTCAGGAGTAGCCTGTGCGAAGTTAGGAATGATGGCACCCTCGGCCGTCTTTGCCGACTGACGGATGCTGGCCTCCATCTGCTTGATGGCATCGCGCTGGCGACGCTCGTCAGACAGCTTCTCTATGAGTCGCAGACGGTTGTCGTTGTCGATGAGTTCCTCAGGATAGTAGGTCAACAAGAAGTAACCAAACTCGTTGCCGATATTCTTCTCAGTAGTCTCTATGACGACATTGGCAAAGCGCTTGTTGAGCTTCTCAATCTCGTCCATACCTTTCTGTTGTTGCTCCTGTGTGACGTTGCCACCATAGATATTCTCGGCAATGCGGTTAATCTCCTTGCCAATGACCATCACGGAGTCGTTCAGTCGTTGCCACTCGTCGTTACAGGGCGTACCGCTGACGCGTGAAGCACCAGGGGTAGCAGACAGCTTGATGGTAATCTCTCCTGGTTCGCGGATGAAGGCAGCATTAATCTCGTTCTGCTTGTCGCTGTAGATCATGCAGAGTGCCGTTTCCTTGTCGGCCTCGCCCTTGAACGAGAACGCACCTTTCTCTATAATAATAGTGTCGCTAGGCGTACCGTTAATCATGTCGTCGGTCAGGAACAGTGTGTCGCCGTCCTCCAGACCTTCGGCAGTACCCTGCAGCTTGTAGGTGTTTGACTGACAGCCCACCAGCAGGAGGGCAAGGATACTAAACGATATACTGGTCAGAAATGCTTTCATTGTTGATTACTCTACGGATGGTTTCTGCAAACATGTCGGCCACGCTGAGCTGCTTGACCTTAGCACAACGCAGGGAATAGGGGATAGAGTCGGTGAAGACAATCTCTTCGAGCGCTGAGTTCTGTACGCGCTCGCTGGCAGGACCACTCATCACACAGTGGCTTGCACAGGCGCGAACGGTCTTGGCACCAGCCTCCTTCATGATGTCGGCAGCCTTGGTGATGGTACCTGCAGTATCGACCATATCGTCGATGATAACTACATTCTTGCCTTCTACATCACCGATAATCTGCATAGAGGCCACGACATTGGCGCGGGCACGCGTCTTGTTGCAGAGTACTAGCGGACAGCCCAGATACTTGGCATAGGTGTTGGCACGCTTTGAACCACCAACGTCAGGAGAGGCGATAACTAGGTCTTCCAGATGCAGGCTCTGCAGATAGGGCAGGATAACGCCAGAGGCATAGAGATGATCCACAGGAACATCGAAGAAACCCTGAATCTGGTCGGCATGCAGGTCCATCGTGATAACACGGTCTACACCAGCCACACTCAGCAGGTCGGCTACCAGCTTGGCACCAATGCTTACACGTGGCTTGTCCTTACGGTCCTGACGAGCCCATCCGAAGTAGGGGATGACGGCATTGATAGTGCGTGCCGAGGCGCGCTTGGCAGCGTCAATCATCAGGAGCAGTTCCATGAGATTGTCAGAATTGGGGAATGTACTCTGTACCAGGAAGATATCCTGTCCGCGAATGCTCTCCTCGTAAGAAACGGCAAACTCGCCATCAGAGAACTTCGTAATCTGAAGCTTTCCCAATGGACATCCTAGACTTTGACAGATTTTCTCAGCCAGATACTTGGTGGCAGTACCTGAAAACACCATGTAGTTTTTGTTTGAGCTCATCTTATTGAATTATCATTTATCAATTATCATTTATCAATTAGGCCGTAGGCCGCCAGCGCCTTATCCTATTGCTTTCCTGATTTTGCAGAAGTGGTCAATCAGCGCCTGATATTCCAGCTCCTGATGGATATTGAAACGGTTCCAAAGGTCGCCACTGATGACGATACCTCCAAAGCCCAAGTCCTTGACAGCCTTGATGGTGTCGAGGTTCATGCCGCCCAGCGCATACACGTGGCGGTCGATAAGTCCCTTACGCGAAGCTTCTTTCAGCTGATCCATCGTGAAGGTGGCTTTGCGGTCTGGCTCCGTCTGACTGTCGAAGATGTACTTCAGCAGCACATAGTCAGCATGTTTCTTGGTATCCTTCAGCAGGTCCAGATGACTGCACGAACGACTGATGTGTCCCTTGTAACCATTGGGGGCCGGTGTTGTCTCGTCGTCGATATGGATGCCACGCAACTTGAACTCCTCCTTCAGGTAGTAGTTGTCGTGCACAGTGATCCGCTTTCTGTACTCATCGGGCAAAAGCGTCAACAGTCGCTCGGAATACATGGGCGACGAGCCTGGCTTGAACAGGTGCAGGTCGTCAAGTCCCGCCTCAAAGAGCGACGCGAGGATTTTGTCTTCTTCCACGAAAAACGTGGGTTGAGTCATCAATACGAGTTTCATCAGTTGGCAGCTTCAAATTCTTTCAGGAAACGTACATCATTTTCAGAGAACATGCGCAGGTCAGAGACGCGATACTTCAGGTTGGTGATACGCTCCACACCCATACCAAAGGCGTAGCCGCTATAAATCTTAGAGTCGATACCGCACTGCTCCAGCACATTGGGGTCTACCATACCGCACCCCAGAATCTCTACCCAGCCGGTGTGCTTGCAGAAGCCACAACCCTCGCCACCACAGATGAAGCACGAGATGTCCATCTCAGCACTGGGCTCAGTAAATGGGAAATAGCTGGGGCGCAGACGAATCTGTGTGTCAGGGCCGAACATCTCACGGGCAAACGACAACAGTACCTGCTTCAGGTCGGTGAACGAGACGTTCTTGTCGATATACAGACCTTCTACCTGGTGGAAGAAGCAGTGGGCACGGGCGGTGATAGCCTCGTTGCGGTATACTCGTCCAGGACAAATGACGCGGATAGGAGCGGTCAGCTTGCCGTCCTCGGTGTGCATCTGTTCCATCACGCGGGCCTGTACACTACTTGTATGTGAGCGCAACAGGATGTTCTTGGTGACATCGTTGGGATGCTGCGAGACAAAGAACGTGTCCTGCATGTCGCGGGCAGGATGGTCGGCAGCAAAGTTCATGCGGGTGAACACGTGCAGGTCGTCCTCTACCTCAGGACCGTCGGCCAGCACAAAACCCATGCGTGAGAAGATGTCGATAATCTCGTTGGTGACAATGGTCAACGGATGACGTGTACCTAGCTCAACAGGGTAGGGCGTGCGTGTCAGGTCGATGGCCTCGTCGCCACTCTCCTGGGTGGCACACTCCTCGCGCAACTGGTTGATGCGCTCGGTGGCCAGAGTCTTCAATTCGTTGATTTTCATACCTACCGTCTTCTTCTGGTCGGCCGCAACTTCGCGGAAATCGTTCATCAGAGCGGTAATCTCACCTTTCTTGCTGAGGTACTTCAGACGCAGTTGTTCTACCTCCTCGGCATTCTTTGCACTCAGTGTCTGTACTTCTTTCAGAAGCTCGTCTATCTTATCAAGTATCATAGTCTTTTTTGATGTATTTCTCAAATTTTGATGCAAAGGTACAAATAAAATGAAAATTAAAGGTGAAAAATTAAAGAATATTTGTAACTTTGCACAAAATTTTGAGAGAAGATAGAAATATGAGTTCACTCATGAGACTAAATCTTATTGTTTCGGTTGTGTTGCTGGCCGTTCTTGCATCGTGTGGCGGCAACAAAAGTGGACAGGCCACAGAGGAAGTACCTGCCGACTCTTTACAGAATGACTCCCTCCGCAACGACTCGTTGCTGGCAGAGGATTATCCGATGCCCAAGGCTGCTGATGAGCTGTTCGACGACTTTGTCTACAACTTCGTTGTCAATCACAAATTGCAGATGGAGCGCATCCATTTTCCCTTGCTTTGTCAGCGCGACGGCAAGACGCAGAAGTTGACAAAAAAAGACTGGAAACCAGAGCATTTCTTCATGCGTCAGGGTTATTACACGCTGCTCTTCGACAACGAGAAGCACATGGAGATTGTGAAGGACACGTCAGTCAACCATGCCATTGTAGAGAAAATCCATTTCGACACGCAGCAGATTGACCAGTATGTCTTCGACCGCAAGCGTGGTGCCTGGATGCTGACGCTGTTGCGTACCATTCCTATCACGCGTAATATCAACGCCTCGTTCCTGACGTTCTACCACCAGTTTGCCAGCGACAAGGCCTTCCAGGAGAAGAGCCTGGCCAGTACCGTGAAGTTTGTGGGTCCTGATCCTGACGACGACTTCAATATGATGGAGGGCATCATTACGCCTGATACATGGGAGGCTTTTGCACCCGAACTGCCAAAGAAGATGATCTATAACATTATCTATGGTAAGCCCATCCGTGAGGGTGACAGCAAAGTCTTCGTTTTGCGAGGCATAGCCAACGGTCTGGAAGTGGAGATGACGTTCAAGCGCAAGAACGGTGATTGGAAACTGACAAAACTGACTACATAACATGGCGGCCTGCGGCCTAAATGATAACTGATAAATGATAATGGATAATGGTTGACCAAGTTAATTATAGCTTGCTTGCTCATAACACGTTTGGTATTGATGCCAAGTGTCGCCGGTTCGTGGAATACAGTTCCGTGGAAGAGGCTCAGGCGGTTGCCAAACTACTCGATGGACCCTATCTGTTGATAGGTGCTGGCAGCAACCTTCTGCTGACGAAAGACTTTGAAGGAACGGTAGTTCACTCTGCGATGAAAGGTATTGAAAACCAGTCTGATAGCCGTATTCGTTGCGGCAGTGGTGAAACGTGGGATGAGGTCGTTGCCTGGTGTGTAGGCCACAGACTCTTTGGTGCCGAGAACCTGTCACTCATTCCTGGTGAGGTGGGTGCCAGTGCCGTACAGAATATCGGTGCCTATGGTGCCGAGGTCAAGGACCTGATAGCGTCTGTCGAAGCCGTCGAGATTGGTACAGGCCGCCTGTGTGTCTTTTCTCGCGAGGAGTGCCAGTATGGCTATCGCGACAGCCGTTTCAAGCACGAGTGGAAGAACAAATACCTCATCACCCATGTCGTTTACCAGCTGTCCAGCGACGAGAGCCGTCAGTCTACCGAGTATGGCAATATCCGTAGCGAGCTGGACCGCCGAGGCATCCAGACGCCGACAGCTGCCGAGCTGCGTCAGGTCGTCATCGACATCCGCAATGCCAAGCTCCCTGACCCCAAGGTCACGGGCAATGCAGGCAGCTTTTTCATGAATCCCGTCGTGGAGCGTCAGAAGTTCGAGCAACTGCTGGCCGCCTATCCCGATATGCCACATTATTATATAGATGCTGACCACGAGAAGATTCCCGCCGGCTGGATGATTGACCAGTGTGGCTGGAAAGGCCGTTCGCTGGGCCGTGCAGGTGTCCACGACAAGCAGGCCCTCGTCCTCGTCAATCGTGGTGGCGCCACAGGTCAGGAGATTGTCGACCTCTGCAACACCATTCGTGCTGATGTCAAACAGAAGTTCGGTATCGACATCCACCCTGAAGTGAACATTATATAATATTATAAGTTGTTTAAGTTGTCCTAGGTTGTCCAAGTTGTCTTTTAATAATATGAGAGTTGTATTCTTAGGAACGGGAACATCGTGTGGGGTGCCCACCATCGGCTGCCAGTGCTATACCTGTAGCAGCACCGACCCGCACGACAAGCGCCTGCGCTGCTCGGCACTCATTGAGACAGACCAGACGCGACTGCTCATCGACTGTGGCCCCGACTTCCGTCAGCAAATCATGCCGCAACCGTTTCGCAAGATTGACGGCATTCTCATCACCCACGCCCACTATGACCACATGGGCGGCATGGACGATATCCGTCCCTATTGCCAGTTTGGCGAAATCAATGTCTATGCCGACCCCCTCGCCCGCCGAGGCATGCTCGAGATGCTACCTTACTGCTTTGCCGAGCACCGCTATCCAGGCGTGCCCGCCATCCAACTTCACGAGATTCACAAGCACGAGGTTTTCAGCATTGGCGACCTCAACATCGTTCCCTTCCAGGTCATGCACCACGACCTGCCCATACTTGGCTACCGCATCGGTCCGTTGGTCTATATCACCGACATGAAAACCATCGACGAGAGTGAGATTCCCTATATTGAGGGCTGTGACACCCTCGTCGTCAACGCTCTGCGCCAGAAGCCCCATCACTCCCACCAGACTCTCGACGAGGCCGTAGCCTTCGCCCGTAGGATAGGGGCCCGTCAGACGTGGCTCATCCATTCCAGCCACGACATCGGTCGTCATGCAGAGGTCAATGCCTCCCTGCCCGCCAACATCCAGCTGGCCTACGATGGTCAGGTGATTATTTTAAAGACAAAAAAACATCCAAGTTAATGTAATATTAGGCTGATATGCGCACGGCTTAGCCTGATACGGGACGGTATTAGGCTGAGACATGACGGTATTAGACTGATAACGATGCCTTATACAGCTGTCTTGTGAGCGAAATTCTGCGCCGCTGATGTGTACCAAATACGGGAAAAACATCGGAACTAGGGGTTCGTGCATGCCTTTTGAGGCCTGTGAGAGGAGTAATTTAATGCATTCTGTCCCTTTGCCAAGTGTCGGCATCGTGGGAGCTGTTGATTTTGAAATCTCGTATCTCATTGATTTATTGCTTTTTAGATGAAAAAATAAATGGTCGGGTATTCCAGTTATTCCAATTCCAGTTTGTTTTTTAGGCATTCCCATTCTACTTATTATATATATAACTACTTATATATTAATTAGTTATATAATATATAAAGAGGGTTCGCATGCTCTTTTTTCTAATTGGAATTGGAATAATTGGAATTTTCGCTCTTCTTTAACCTGAAGGTCAAAGTGTGGATTCGCATTCCTCTACCAGGCCCCAGTGCTATGCATAGTTCGTTATGCACTCCGAGGGCGTTGCGCTCAATTTGCCCGTCTGCTGCCACGAGTCTGCGCCAGTTTTTCCATGTCGTGACGGCTACGGGACTTGGTGACTAACCATACACCCGAGAATACCAGAATGACTGCGATAGCGTGCGAGGGTTTCAGGATGCCAAGGCCTGTCAGAACAGAGACAACGACAGAGACGATGGGCTGGACATAGTTGTAGACTGACACCACCGTTGGGCGTAGCGTCTTCTGACCAATCATTGTCAGGATATATCCCAGATAGGTGCCAAAGACCACGACGTAGGCCGCCTCCCACCATGTGGTAGCTGGTATAGGCTGGCTCACAACATCCTTCACATGGCCGAAGGTAAAGGGCATGATGAGCAACGAGGCCCAGAAGAACATCCACTTGTTGGTGGTGAAGACGGAATAGCGACGTATGAGTGGATTGAACAATGACAGGTAGAGGGCGAAGGAGAACTGTGCTGCCAGACATAGCAGGTCGCCTCGGATGTCGCCCACCTTGTCAGAGACTGCCGATGCAGAGGTAAGTATCAGAATGAGTGCTCCGCTGCAACCCATCAGCACACCCAAGGCTTTCTTGCCTGTAATCGGCTCCTTCAAAATCAGGGCGGCAAGAATCATGGCGAAGATGGGCATCGATGTGGTGACGATGGAGGCATTGATGGGCGAGGTAATACTCAGGCCGATGGTGTAACAGCACTGGTTCGTAATCAGACCGAACACAGCAGCACCGATAAACATCAGTTTGTCTTTTGTCGGTACTTGCTCTTTCTTGACGAAGAGCGATGTCAGCCAGAAGAGGGTACAGCCGCCCAGTACACGGAATGACACCATTGTCAGTCCGTCGAGTCCATGGGTCATCGCATCCTTGCCCAAAGGTGCCATCAGCCCCCAGAAGGCACAGGCACCAAACATCGAAAGATGGGCTATAAGCGCTTTGTTATTTTTCATTGCTTTTAATATCAAAAAAAATAGCCGCTGAAAATCAGCGGCTTACCTCTTGTAGTCGATAGGGGAATCGAACCCCTATGCCAAGATTGAGAATCTTGTATCCTAACCATTAGATGAATCGACCATCGTTAGGTGCGCTCGCAGAGAAATCCCCTCGGTGCGGAAGGAGGGGGATTCGAACCCCCGGTACGGGAACCCGTACGGCAGTTTAGCAAACTGCTGGTTTCAGCCACTCACCCATCCTTCCAGATGTCTCAGCTGCAAACCGTGGGGTTATCTCCTTGATTGCGGGTGCAAAGGTACTACTTATTTTCGAACCTTGCAAATTTTTCGAAGACTTTTTTCACTTTCTCGTTAACTTTTCTCTTTTCGCACCGTTTTTCGGTGTTTTTGAAGAGCGGATTACGGGACTCGAACCCGCGACCCTCGGCTTGGGAAGCCAATGCTCTACCAACTGAGCTAAATCCGCTTGCAAGAAAAAAGAGTCAGGACCCGTAGGTGGATTGCTGACTCTTTTGCAGAAAAGTGAGCCGATAGCCGGACTCGAACCGGCGACCCACGCATTACGAATGCGTTGCTCTACCAACTGAGCCATATCGGCAGCCTTTCAAAGATCTCTTTGCTCGAAAGCGGATGCAAAGGTACAACTTTTTTCTTTAACCACCAAATGTTTTGGCATTAAAGTTTCTCTTTCAGGAATTTTCCTGTTAAACTCTTGGTGCAGGCAGCAATCTCTTCTGGCGTTCCTGTGCCGACCACCTCGCCACCACGGTCGCCACCTTCGGGGCCCATGTCGATGACGTGGTCGGCACACTTGATGACATCCATGTTGTGCTCGATGACGAGAATGGTGTGACCACGCTCTATGAGGGCATTGAAGGCCTGAAGCAGTCGGTTGATGTCGTGGAAGTGCAGTCCCGTGGTGGGTTCGTCGAAGATGAAGAGGGTAGGCTCCTGACGTTCCTGACCGATGAAGTAGGCCAGCTTGACGCGCTGGTTCTCACCACCAGAGAGCGTCGACGAGTTCTGCCCGAGTTTGATATATCCCAAGCCGACGTCCTCGAGGGTTTTCAGACGGGCGACGATGGTTTTGGTCAGGGCATTGGGGGACAGTCCCCGTGTGTCCTCTTTTGACGACACGCAGGGGACAGTCCCCTGGAAGAAGGTGATGGCCTCGGAGATGGTCATGTTGAGTACATCATCGATGTTCTTGCCACGATAACGCACATCGAGGATGTCGTGCTTGAAGCGGTGACCATGACACGCCTCACACTCCAGCACGAGGTCAGCCATGAACTGCATCTCGACAGTTATGACACCAGCACCCTTACATTCGTCGCAACGGCCACCATCGGCGTTGAACGAGAAATACTGGCTGGTGAACCCCATCTGCTGAGACAATGGTTGGTCGGCAAAGAGGTCGCGGATGGCATCGTAGGCCTTGACATAGGTAGCAGGATTGGAGCGGGTGGACTTGCCGATAGGATTCTGGTCGACAAACTCCACATGGTGGATAGCCTGGTAGTCGCCCTCCAGTCCGCTATACTCGCCTGGCGTATCGCACACCTCACCAAGGTGGCGCTTGAGGGCAGGGTAGAGGATGCCTTTGACGAGGCTGGACTTACCACTTCCCGAGACACCCGTGACAACGGTCATCACATTGAGCGGGATGTCAACGGTAGCACCTTTAAGGTTGTTCATGCGTGCTCCCTTGACAGTTATCTTGCGATTCCAGGGACGACGGCTGGCGGGAAGTGCTATCTCGTCCTGATGGGTGAGGTAGCGGAGGGTGTGACTTCTCTCGACGGGAAAACCATCGAGCACACGCTCGTCGGGAACGTGCCCTGCATACATGATTTCGCCACCAAGACGGCCTGCATCTGGACCAACATCGATGAGGTAGTCAGCAGCACGCATAATTTCTTCGTCGTGCTCGACAATGACGACAGTATTGCCCAGGTCGCGCAACTCCTTGAGGACTTTCAGCAAGCGATCGGTATCGCGCTGATGAAGTCCGATGCTGGGCTCGTCAAGGATATAGAGACTACCAACCAGCGAACTACCCAACGAGGTGGTCAGGTTGATGCGCTGGCTCTCGCCACCCGACAAGGTGTTCGACATGCGGTTCAGCGTGAGATAGCCCAGACCCACGTCGAGCATGAACTGCAGACGCGTGGTAATCTCGGTGAGCAGACGACGCCCTATCTGCTGCTCCTGTTCGGTGAGCTCTAGGTGGTCGAACCACTCTTTCAGTCGGACGATGGGCATCTCGACAAGGTCAGAGATGCTGCGACCGCCAATCTTCACGTAGTCAGCCTCGGGCTTAAGGCGTGTGCCGTGACACTTAGGACACGTCGTCTTGCCGCGATAGCGCGCCAACATGACACGATACTGAATCTTATACTGATTCTCGCGAACCATCTGGAAGAAGTTGTCGATGGACACGCGGTCGTACTTGTCGCGATTCTTGTCGGAGGGCAGCCCATGCCACAGCATGTCTTTCTGTTTCTGCGTCAGATTATAGTACGGCTCGAAGATAGGAAAGTCATCTTGTGCTGCCCGACGACAGAACTCCTCCTTCCACATCTTCATCTTCTCACCATGCCAGCAGACTACGCAACCATCATAGACAGACAATGACGTGTCAGGGATAACAAGGTGTTCATCAATGCCGATAATCTTGCCGAAGCCCTGACACTCAGGACAGGCGCCGATGGGCGAATTGAAGGAGAAAAGATTGTCGGTGGGTTCCTCGAAAGTAATGCCGTCAGCCTCGAAACGCACAGAGAAGTCGTAGCAGATATTCGATGGCAGGAACATTAGGCGACACTCGCCATGACCCTCGTAGAAAGCCGTCTCGGCAGAGTCAACCAATCGAGAGATGGCATCCTTGGCAGCGTCGACAGAGAGACGGTCGATGACGAGATAGAGAGCCTCCCCCTTCCCCTCCAAAGGGAGGGGTGATGGATTAGCCAGGAAGTCGTCGATGCGAATAATATTGCCACCATCAGCCAGACGGGTATAGCCATTCTGGACATAGATTTTAAGTTGTTGCTCCAACGTGCGCCCCTCGTTGAGATGGATGGGTGCCATAATGACAAACTTGGTGCCAGGAGCATACTGCTGGGTACATTGGATGATGTCCTCAGTAGAGTGCTTCTTGACCTCCTGACCGCTGATGGGTGAATAGGTTCGCCCAATGCGGGCATAGAGCAGACGCAGATATTCGTAGGTCTCGGTGGTGGTGCCAACAGTAGAGCGCGGATTGCGCGAGATGACTTTCTGTTCGATGGCAATAGCCGGTGGGATGCCCTTGATGAAGTCGCACTCAGGCTTATTCATACGCCCCAGGAACTGACGGGCATAGCTAGACAGACTCTCTACATAGCGACGCTGTCCCTCGGCATAGAGGGTGTCAAAAGCCAACGACGACTTGCCGCTACCTGACACACCAGCAATCACCACGAGTTTGTTGCGTGGTATCTTGACATCGACGTTCTTCAGGTTGTTTACCCTGGCGCCCTTAATCTCTATGCAGTCCGTCAGTTTCATTTCTAATCTCTAACCTCTAACCACTTATAATTCCTCGCTGATATAGCCAACAGGCAACTGGCGACAGTTGTATTGCGATGCCATAATCTCGCCATAGGCTCCAGCGGAACGGATGGCGAGGAGGTCGCCACGATGGGCCTTGTTAATATCGATTTGCTTGGCAAAGACATCCGTCGATTCGCAGATAGGACCCACCACGTCGTAAGCCTCCTTAGGCTCCTCGCTGGAAAGGTTCTCAATCTTGTGATAGGCCTGGTAGAGGGCAGGACGGATGAGGTCGGTGAAACCAGCATCGACAATGCAGAACTTCTTGACGTAGCCTTCTTTTATATATAAGGTACGCGTGATAAGCGAGCCACATTGAGCCACTACGGCACGACCTAGTTCGAAGTGCAGGGTCTGGCCGTCGCGCAACTTCAACTTCTTGGCATAAGTGTCGAAGTAAGACTTGAAATCTGGAATGGGTACACGGTTGGGATGCTGGTAGTCAATACCCAGTCCACCACCCACATTGATATGCTCCAAACGGATGCGATGGCGCTCCAGTTCGTTCTGCAGCTCATTGACACGATTGCATAGGGCCTCGAAGTCGCCCATGTCGAGTATCTGGCTGCCAATGTGGAAGTGCAGACCCACCACCTTAACGTTCGCCATCTGCGTAGCCTCCTCGATAACCTTCAGCATGTCGCGCATGTCGATGCCAAACTTGTTCTCAGCAAGTCCTGTGGTGATATTGACGTGAGTATGGGCACCCACATTAGGATTCAGACGGAAGGCCACACGAGCCACCTTGCCCTTCTGAGCTGCCAGCTCGTTGATAACCTCCAACTCGGGGATGCTCTCCACATTGAAGCAGAAGATGTCGCTGTCCAAGCCGAGGTTAATCTCCCAGTCGCTCTTGCCGACGCCTGCATAGACAATCTTTGAACTGGGGAAACCAGCCTTGACGCTGGCTTCTATCTCGCCACCGCTGACACAGTCAACACCCAAGCCTGCCTCGCGGATAATACGGAGCACCTTGGGGTTGGCATTGGCCTTGACGGCATAGTGCACACAGAAGCCTTCATGCTTACTAACTTCTTCGCGTATGGTTTGCAGCGTCTGGCGCAACAATTCTGCATCGTAGTAGTAGAATGGTGTGCGCAGACGCTTCATTTTGTCCAAAGGAAATATTCCTTTCATAGTCTTTCTTGTGTTGGAAACTATTATCTATTATCTATTTATTTGTTGAACAACTCGTTGCTCAAAGCCTGCAGGGCACGCTTCTTGTCTTCCTCCTTGATGAGGAACGAGATGTTGTAGTCGGAACCGCCATAAGAAATCATGCGAACAGGGATGTTCTTCATGGCCTCCATGACCTGTGTCTCGAAGCCGATGTTCGACCAGTCGAGGTCGCCCACTACACAGACTACGCACATGCCCGTGTCAACAGTAACGGTACCATACTTCTTCAGCTCGTCAACAATCTCACCCAGGTGGGCGGAGTTGTCGATAGACATGGAGACACCCACCTCAGAGGTGCACACCATATCAATAGGTGTCTGGTATGACTCGAAAATCTCGAAGACCTTGCGCAGGAAACCGGTAGCCAGCAACATGCGGCTGGACTTGATCTTGATGGCGATGATGTTGTCCTTGGCAGCAACAGCCTTGATCTTACCATATTCAGTCTTGTTAGAGATGGTGGTACCCTCTGCATCGGGCTGCATGGTGTTGAGCAGACGAACGGGAATGCCAGCATACTTAGCGGGCTGTACGCAGGTGGGGTGCAGAATCTTGGCACCAAAGTAAGCCAACTCAGCAGCCTCTTCGAAGTGCAGCTGGTGAACAGGCTGGGTATGGTCAACGACACGTGGGTCGTTGTTGTGCATGCCATCGATATCAGTCCAAATCTGAATCTCTTCAGCATTGATCGCTGCACCAATCAAGGAAGCAGTATAGTCAGAACCACCACGCTGCAGATTGTCAATCTCGCCATAGGCGTTGCGACAGATGAAGCCCTGGGTGATATAGACCTGGTTGCCCTCGTTCTTCTCCATAATGGCAGCGAGCTTTTCCTTGATATATACGGGATCGGGCTCTGAATTCTTGTCGGTACGCATGAAGTCAAGAGCATTCAGCAGCACGGCCTTGATGCCCTGCTCCTGCATGTAGTTGACAACCATGTTGGTAGACATCATCTCACCCTGAGCCACGATGCTTTTCTCTTCGAAAGAGGTGAACAGTTCCTTGGTGAACGAGCGCAGATAATTCATTTCAGATGCCAAGAACTCGCGGGTCTGCTCCTTAGTGGCATCCTTTGTGTAAAGCTCGTCGACATGCTTCATGTACTTACGCTCCAACTGATTGATGACCTCGTTGGCACCCTCAGGGTTCTTCTTGTACAGGTAGTCGGCAATCTCCACCAACGAATTGGTGGTGCCTGCCATAGCAGAGAGCACGACGAAAACAGGCTCGCCAGACTTGGTTACTAACTCCGTTACTTCCTTCATGCGGTCCGGTGTACCCACCGAAGTACCGCCAAACTTCATTACTTTCATTGTATATAATTTTAAATCTTTAATTTTTCTTCTTTCATCTTTAATTTATAAAGATAGGTCCTCACGGGCACTGTAGTCCACGACAGCTTTCTCGTCACTCTCTTCATCCTCGTTAAGGGCCATCGTGTTGTAGGTCTCTGTGATATCCTCCAAACGACCATCGATGCAACGATAGACAATGCCAGGATACTCGCTCAGCAATGAGATGTTATGGGTTGTCATAATGACTGCCGTACCAGTCTGTGTAATCTGGCGCAATAGCTGAATGATGTTGGCAGCTGTCTCCAAGTCGAGGTTACCCGTTGGCTCGTCAGCGACAATCAGTTTGGGACGATTCAAAATGGCACGGGCAATGGCAATACGCTGCTGTTCACCACCAGAGAGCTCATGGGGATAACGATCAATAAAGTCAACCATATCCACATCTTCCAAAACATCGTGAATGCGCTCGTCAATCTCGTCGTTCTTCTTCCATCCAGTGGCTTTCAGCACGAATTTCAAATTCTCGTAAACAGTGCGGTCACCCAACAGCTGGAAGTCCTGGAAGATGATACCCATCTGACGACGAAGGGCAGGAATGTACTTCTGCTTCAGCTCGCGCAGGTCGTGATTCAGCACGAATGCATTCTCAGCACTCTCGATATCCATCTCAAAATAGATGGTTTTGAGCAACGAGCTCTTACCAGAACCGACACGTCCTATGACATAGATGAACTCGCCCTCATCTACATGGAAGTCCACATCGTGCAACACAAGAGCACCATCCTTATGGTATATGTCTACCTTCTTGTAATCTATCAGCATATCTTATTTCACTATTCGTTATTCACTAGGGCGTAGCCCGCTCATTTCATTTTTCCTGCGGCCTTCGCTTCACGACGCTGCTTGTCCCAGTTGGGATCGTGGCGCTTGTGCAACTCTTCAGCAACATCCTCGATGCGCAGACCTTTCTCCGTCAGCAAGACAATGAGATGATACAGCAGATCGCTAGCCTCATAGACCAAGTGGTCGTCAGTGCCGTTGGTGGCCTCGATGACGGTCTCCAGGGCTTCTTCACCCACCTTCTGGGCTATTTTGTTAACACCTTTGGTAAACAGGCTGGTGGTATAAGAACCCTCGGGCATCTCTTGTTTGCGCTTGTCGATGAACGACTGCAGCTCTGACAGGAAGAGTAGGGGATTGCCCTCGTTCTCCTCGCCCCAACAGGTGTCTGTACCTGTATGACAAGTAGGACCAACTGGATTAACCCGTACCAGCAAAGTGTCGTTGTCACAGTCAATCTTTATATCCACAAGGTTCAGGAAGTGACCGCTGGTCTCTCCCTTCGTCCACAGCGTATTACGGGTACGACTCCAGAAGGTGACGTGCTTGGTGGCAAGAGTCTTCTCGTAGGCTTCTTCATTCATGAAACCCAACATCAGCACGTTCTTCGTCGTTGCATCCTGTATGATGGCAGGCACCAAGCCACCCATCTTCTCAAAATCTATCTTCATATTCTTACGTTTATTCCTTCGTTGTGTAAATATTGCTTCAGTTCTGGAACGGGTATCTCACCAAAGTGGAACACAGAAGCGGCCAATGCTGCATCAGCATGTCCTTCTGTGAACACGTCGCGGAAATGCTCCTTCTTACCAGCCCCCCCACTGGCGATGATGGGTATTGACAGGTTGTCTGCCAAATCACGGAGGGCCTCGTTGGCATAGCCGTTCTTTGTTCCGTCGTGGTTCATTGAGGTAAAGAGTATCTCGCCAGCGCCACGCTCCTGGGCTTCACGAGCCCACTCGAAGAGTCCTCGCTCAGTACGCTCACGACCACCTTTCAGGTAGCAATGCCAGCCATCTTCATCTAGACGGGCATCGATGGCTACCACACACACCTGACTACCAAAACGGTTTGTGATCTCGTCAATGAGTTCAGGGCGATGGATGGCAGCAGAATTAATGCTCACCTTATCGGCTCCAGCATAGAGCAGGCGCTCTACATCCTTCAACTCGTTGATGCCACCACCAACGGTAAAAGGGATATTCAGCGTCTGGGCTACCTTTGTCACCATTTCGGTAAACGTCTTGCGGCCTTCAAACGAAGCTGTGATATCGAGAAAACAGAGCTCGTCGGCTCCCTGCTCAGAATAGGCTTTGCCGAGTTCTACAGGGTCACCGGCACTGCGCAGATTCACGAAGTTAATGCCTTTTACAGTTTCGCCATCTTTGACGTCCAGACAGGGTATTATGCGTTTTGCCAGTCCCATAGTTCTTGCAGATTAATTTTACCTTCATAAATAGCTTTGCCGAAGACGACAGCAGGGATCCCTGCTGCATCCAAGGCCTTGATGTCATCGATAGACGACACGCCGCCACTGGCTATCAGATGTAGCTGAGGGTAGGCCTCCATGACCTTCTTGTAGAGGTCAATGGCAGGACCTGCCAGTGTGCCGTCTTTCGAAATCTCTGTACAAAGCACCTTACTGACACCAGCGTCAATATATTTTTGGAGAAAGGGTAGGAGGTCTTCTGTAGAGTCTTCCTTCCAACCATTGATGCTAATCTTGCCATTTCTGACGTCAGCACCCAAAATGATGCGCTCAGCGCCATATTTCTCTAACCATCCCATAAAGCGGTCAGGCTCTGTGACGGCAATACTGCCAATGGTTACCATCGAGGCCCCATGGTTAAATGCGATTTCGATGTCTTCATCCGTCTTAATGCCACCTCCAAAGTCTACCGTTAGCTTCGTCTCTGTCGTAATCTTACTGAGCACAGGACTATTCACGATATGCTTTGATTTGGCACCATCCAAGTCAACGACATGCAGTCGCTGATAACCAATGCACTCAAACTCCAAAGCCATATCCAACGGGCTGCCATAGACCGTCTTCTGGTCATAGTCGCCCTTGGTAAGGCGTACACACTGGCCATTGATGATATCTATTGCGGGAATCAGTTCTATCATAGCTCTAAGAAATTCTTTAAGATTTGTTCTCCAACCTTTCCGCTCTTTTCCGGATGGAATTGGCAGGTGTAGAAGTTGTCCTTATGCATAGACGCAGAGTAGGGGAGTATGTAGTCTGCCGTAGCAATGGTCTCTTCGCAAACAGGCACATAGTAGCTATGTACGAAATAGACATAGGGATTTTCGCCCAGTCCTTCCATCAATGGTGACTTGAGGTTACTGAGATTCTGCCACCCCATACAGGGCACCTTGTCCTCGTGGTTCTTTGGCTGGAAACGCTTCACTTCTGCATCGAAGATACCAATACAGTCTGCGTCGCCTTCCTCAGAATGCTTGCAGAGAAGCTGCTGACCAACGCAAATACCGAAGACTGGCTGTTTCAGGTCGCGAATAACCTCGTCAAGCCTGCGCGCCTTCAGATATTCCATCGCCTCGGCAGCATGTCCCTGACCAGGAAACAGCACGCGGTCTGCCTTCTTCAGCTGCTCAGCATTGTCGGTCAGTAGGGGTTCAATACCCATTCTGCGGAGGGCATTCACCACACTATAGATGTTTCCTGCGTTATATTTTACGATTGCGACGTTCATAAAATTCGTTTAATTCGTAAAACTCGTTGTTTTTTACGAGAAAATGATTGTTTTGTTCTTGTAAGTCAGAATTTTACGCTGGATATGCTTGCTGACGGCATGCGACAGCACAATCTTCTCCAGGTCTTTGCCTTTCAGCACCAGACTCTCAGGCGTATCTTTGTGGGTGATGCGCGTCACGTCTTGCTCAATAATTGGACCAGCATCGAGTTCAGCAGTTACATAGTGGCTGGTAGCGCCGATAATCTTCACGCCACGCTCGTAAGCCTGATGATAGGGCTTAGCACCCACAAAAGCAGGCAAGAAAGAGTGATGGATATTGATAATATGATGCGGATATTCGGCAATCATCTCATCGCTGATAATCTGCATATAGCGGGCCAGAACGATGAATGAGATGTCTTCTTTTTTCAGAAGTTCCATCTCGGCTTTCTCGACTTCTTCCTTGTTGGAATGGTCTTTTTTGATGCTCCACACATAGTAAGGAATACCAAACTGGTCAGCTACATAGCGCAAATCCTCGTGGTTTGAGACAATACACGGAATATCGCAGTTGAATTCTCCAGCTTTCCAACGGGCTAGCAGATCATAGAGACAATGACTCATTTTTGACACGAAAATAGCCATGCGTGGACGCTTGTCACTGTAATACAGCGTAAATTTCATTTGATAGCGCTGAGCGTACAGCGTGTTGATGTAATCGTATAATTTGTCGCGAGGAATCAGGAAACCGTCAAGTTCCCATTCAATGCGCATGAAAAACATGCCATCAACATTGTCAACATATTGATCAAGATAAACGATGTTTCCCTTGTTGTCAGTGATAAATCTTGTTACCTCTGAAATAATACCTTGCTGGTCTGGACAGTGCAGAAGCAATATCGCCGTTGGTTTCATTCTCTTATATTTTCTGTATTGTTATTCGTTAATTAATTGTGTTATCTGACACCTTATTTATAATAGGCTGCAAAAATACAAAATAATTCTGATTCTACCAAATATTCTGTCTGATTATTACCATTTATTACTATTCTGTGACATTCTGACATTTGGTAAAGAATGCGCATTATGATAAATAGGTTATTTAAAAACTCTTTTCCCTCTACTCCTAGCATTTAACATTCTCAGCTCTCCTCTTTGAGTATGGGTAACGACAAATGATAGCGAACAGCGAGAAAACGCATCAGACATGTAACTACAAACGATGCAATAACTGTTACTTCAATTATTATGCCACAATAATCTAGCAACCAATATGTTATTCCTCCAAGCACAGCAGCCATTGCGTAAATTTCTCGTTGGAAAATAACGGGCTCATTATTCAGCAGAACATCACGAATCACACCACCAGCAGAACCTGTTATACAGCCCATAATTATCGCCACCCAATACGGTTGGCCGAAAACGAGTGATTTTTGGATTCCTGCAATGGTAAAAAGTGCCAACCCAAGCGTGTCAAACACAAACCACGTATTTCTGAGGCCTTCTATGTGTTTTGCGAAAATAACGACAAAAATCAACGCTAATGCCGTACAAATCATATAGAACGGATTGGTCATCCAGAATGGTGTGGTACCTAGCATCACATCGCGAATTGTACCACCACCAATAGCTACGGCAATACCACAGACATATCCGCCAAACCAGTCAAAATGCTTGGCAGCAGCATGTCGTATTCCAGATATGGCAAAGGCAAAGGTTCCCAAAAACTCTATAACCTGCTGTATAATATCCTCGTATTCCATATTCTATTTATCATAACACGTGAGTGTTACACTTTTCACTATTCATTTATTCATTTTTCACTAGCGAAGCGCTTTCCCCAATAATTCACCATTCTTTCGTACAATTTCTCTTCCGCTGGCGAATGCTGAGCAAACCACAGACGCTCATTTTGCAGTGCATCAGGCATATATTGCTGTGGTGTGAAATGTCCTGGATAATCGTGCGGATATTTGTAACCATCATGATAACCCAGTTCTTTCATCAACTTCGTAGGCGCATTCCTTAAAGGCAACGGAACAGGCTGATTACCAGTCTGTCTTACCAATTCTAAGGCCTTGTCAATGCCCAAATATGCAGAATTGCTCTTGGGCGACGTTGCCAGATAGACACAGCATTCTGCCAGAGCTAGCCGTGCCTCTGGCCATCCTATCTTCATCACCGTATCAAAAGCAGCATTGGCCAGCAACAATGCGTTGGGATTAGCCAGACCAATGTCCTCAGAAGCCGATATCATCATGCGCCTGGCAATAAACTGAGGGTCTTCCCCACCCTCTATCATCCTGGCCATCCAGTAAAGTGCAGCATCAGGATCTGAGCCACGAATAGACTTGATAAATGCAGAGATAATGTCGTAGTGCATCTCTCCATCTTTATCATACGCCAACGGGTTCTGCTGCAAGCATTTTTCTACCATTTCATCGGTGATAGCAATGCTCGTTTTACCAGCCTTACTAATATGGCTAGTATTACTATAGCTTTCTACGACCAATTCTAAGATATTCAACAGTTTACGGGCATCGCCACCGCTATATCTTAGCAATGCCGATGTCTCGTTGAGTTCGATGTTTTTCTCCTTTAGGAAGACATCTTTCGTGATAGCTCTGTGGAGCAGTTTCAGCAGATCATCTTTTTCCAGCGATTTCAACACATACAACTGACAACGCGACAGCAGCGGCCGAATCACCTCAAACGATGGATTCTCTGTCGTGGCACCAATCAACGTCACAACACCTCTCTCGACAGCGCCCAATAGCGAGTCCTGTTGCGACTTCGAGAAACGGTGAATCTCGTCAATAAACAGTATCGGCGATGCCTCGTTGAAGAACCTACCCTTCTGAGCTTTCTCAATGACGTCTCTCACATCTTTTACGCCACTGGTCACAGCTGATAGCGTATAGAACGGTGTTTCCAGTTTGTTGGCTATAATCTGTGCCAGCGTGGTCTTCCCCACCCCTGGCGGCCCCCACAGGATAAACGACGAGATGCGTCCTGCATCAATCATCTTGCGCAGGACAGCCCCCTCGCCTACCAAGTGCTGCTGTCCGATATAGTCGTCCAACGTGCGAGGTCTGAGTCTCTCAGCTAATGGTTCTGACATAATTTTGATGCAAAGGTAATAAATAATTGATAATTCCTTTTTTATTTATCACTTTTTTTCGTACATTTGCAGCAAAATATATAATTAATCTCAAAAAATAC
>Ga0310695_10002629_pt1 | contig 37339 bp, 32 predicted proteins | sample RumenRJG_04DNA_FD_203882 | JGI IMG/M metagenome (GOLD analysis project Ga0310695, IMG submission 203882) | Bovine rumen microbial communities from Lethbridge, Alberta, Canada - RJG_04 (v2) (version 2) | ecosystem: Host-associated > Mammals > Digestive system > Stomach > Rumen | place: Canada...
CACGAGCATGAAGTGGGGAAGGGGCCCCGCGAAATGCGAGTGTGGGGTAGGATTGTGGGAGTGCGTAGCACGGAACAATCCGTATTTAATCAAAATGTGACTTTTGGCGTCCGAATCATAAAATGTCCAATGTGGAGAAAACGATGTTTAACGGACAACTAAAAAGAAGGGTTCTTGTGGTTGATGATGAAATGATCAACCGGGAGATACTCGGAAATATGCTCCGGGGTGAATATGAGGTTGTTTTCGCAGAAAACGGCCGGGAAGCCCTGGATATTTTATACGGATCGGAAAAGAGCTTTTCATTGATACTTCTTGACCTTATGATGCCGGTTATAGGCGGTGAGGAGGTATTGAAGACATGCAGATCCGACCCCGGTCTGTCCGGTATTCCCATAATTGTCCTTACGCAGGAGGAGGATGCCGAGGTTGCGAGCATACGTGCGGGTGCCGATGATTTCATAAAGAAGCCCTATAATCTGCCTGAGGTAATCCTTGCCAGATGTGAAAGGATAATAGATCTCTATGAGAAAAAGAACCTTATTGATTCAACAGAGATAGATTCCCTCACAGGTCTTTATTCCAGCGACTTCTTCTTCGAATATATCAGGCGTTCGGTTCAGTATAACAGCTGCCGTATGGATGCCATAGTCCTCGATATAGAGCACTTTCATCTGATTAATGAGATCTACGGCCGCGGGGAGGGCGATAAGGTTCTGAAAAAAGTGGCGTCAATACTGAAAAGCGGACTTAATGACGGTCAGGGGATCGCCTGCCGTGCCGCTGCGGACACCTTCTATGTTTTTTATTCCGGCATGGATGATTACAGCGTACTTTCCGACAGGATAACAGAGGAAATGGATTCACTCTCCTTCTCCAGTGCAAAGATCAGGCTGAGGATAGGCATAAACAGGGATGTTGACAAAAACGACACCCCCGAGCAGTGGTTCGACCACGCAAAGCTTGCCTGTGACGGACTGAGACGCGACTATACGAGGACGCTGGCATTTTATGACAGGGATCTCCACGATAAGCAGATCTTTCACGCGAGATTGATAAATGATATGGACCGCTCCATCGACGATCACGATTTTGTAGTATACTTCCAGCCCAAATACGGTGTTCTCGGGGACAGGCCCGTTCTCAGAAGCGCCGAGGCGCTGATCAGATGGGAGCATCCGGAATTCGGCCTGATAAGCCCCGGCGACTTTATTCCCTTATTCGAGGGGAACGGACTCATTCAGAAGCTCGACAGGTTTGTCTGGGAGGAAGCCGGTGCAGCAGTTTCACGGTGGAATAAAAAATACGGTATTTTTGTTCCGGTTTCCGTCAATGTATCAAGGATAGATATCTATGATCCAGAGCTCGAGGAGACCCTTCTTAAGATACTTAAGAAAAACGGTCTTTCAACAGGGGATATACTGCTCGAGATAACGGAAAGCGCCTATTCCGATAATGCGGCGCGTCTTATTGAGGTCATAAACAGCCTGAGGGATAAGGGCTTCAGGATAGAAATGGATGATTTCGGCTCAGGATATTCATCACTTAATATGCTTACGACCATCCCCATAGATGTACTGAAGATGGATATGAAGTTTGTAAGAAATATGCTGAAGGATGAAAAAAGCCTTAAATTATGCGGGCTGGTGATGGATATATCAAGGTTCCTTGAGGTTCCGGTCGTGGCAGAAGGCGTGGAGGAAAAGGCGCAGCTTGATAAGCTTAAGGAAATGGGCTGCGAACTCATCCAGGGGTACTATTTCTCCAAACCGCTCCCGGCCGATGAATTTGAGGAACTCATAAGAAGAGAAGCCGAGCTTTCGGCAAAGAACCTTTCAAGTGCATCCAGCAGCGCTTCATGAGGCATGGATTTTAAGAGGTATCCGTCGGGTTTATTCTTCAGTATCTTCATCACACCCTCCTTATCATTCCTTCCGGTAAGGAAGATGATGGGAACACGGTCATTCGTGGGATTCGACCGTATCCTTTTCATTACCATATCACCGTTCATTCCGGGCATTTCATAATCAAGGAGGATAAGATCCGGTCTTTTGCGGTCAAGATAGATCAGCGCGTTGGCACCCGAATGTGAACACTCGACATTGTATGAATCCGAAAGCCACTTTTTCATAATATGCAGAAAATCCGGATCATCATCGATCACAAGTATGGTTCTTGTTCTCTTGAAATCACTCAGCATATCATAATAGCCGGACATATCCGCCGCCATTTTATCAAGGTTTACCGGACGCGGATATGCGGAGGATATGACATCCCTGTCATGCACATCCCGCGCCGCTTCAATATCCAGAGGATCCCCCGCAAGACAGAGTATCTTATTGTCATCACGGCATATCTCGGTAAGCATTGTGCTTATCATCCTGATATGATCATTATCGCCGGAGGGATAATAGAGAAACAGGCTTGATTCTGCACGGTAATTCATAATGACCTCCGGCATATCCGTAATGTCAATGACCGAAAAGCCTTCATCCTCCAGTGCCTTGGTGATGCCCCTGGCAACGATCCCGTGGTCATGGCTGATAAACAGGACCGTGCGCTTTATCGGAACGGCAGCTGCCTTTTTTTCATCGGGTTCTTCAGATTCCGGAATCTCCACCGGCACCTCTTTTTTCGACAACAGGGGCTTCAGCCTTGGCAGCATACTGCTGTATTCCTCGAGAAGCGGATGGGTCAGTGCATGGATCAGACCGTATTCCTGCCTCAGACCTGCATATTCAAGATCTGCAGCCTTATCCGCAACGGAGACCGCGCCAATAAGCCTTGCCACACTTTTCAATGAATGTACCCTTAAGAGATACATAGGCCAGTTTTCGTCTTTTTCAAAGCGCTCGATATCGGCTGATTTTTCTTTGATGGATCCGGCAAAAACCGCAAGTGTATCCAGATAGTCGGAGGCCGTATTACAATGCTCTATCCCGGAATTCAGATCCAGCTCGGAAATGTTTTTAACCCAGGCCGGAAGTGAAGAAAGCTCACTTTCAATATGCTTCTTTTTCTCTTCATCGGCGGGAATCTCGAATCCTCCGTCCGGAAGATAGGTCATAAGGAGGACCATCAGCTCCCCGGGATCCGCGGGTTTAATAAGGACATCGGCAAAGCCTGCAGCCTTGTACAGATTTTTATAATTCCTTCCTTCATCGGCAGTATGACAGATTACGGGAGTTTCAGCTCCGGTCTTCAGGAATATCTCCTTCAACTGAATAAGCGTATCCACACCGTCCATATCCGGCATACGATGATCCAGGAGAATCAGATCATATGAATTGGTTCTGCAGAGATCAAGGCACTCCTGTCCGCTTCCGGCAAGATCACAGGAAATACCCATATTGGTAAGCATTGATGACAGGATCGTGCGGTTAATCGGCATATCATCCACGATCAGGACCCTTGTGTTGCTTGAATGTGTTTGTACGCTTTCATTTTCCGTCATACGAATGAACCCCTTATGCATTATACAATTAAATAACCGCATACTGCAACCACCAGGATAAACGCATGAAAACCTTTCTCCGTGTTCTTTCATCTGTTATAATGTCCGTATTGAGGGGTTAAAGGAGCGCTCCTTATGTTTGGAAAAAACTTCGTTCTTAATGAGAACACAATGACCATAATAGAAGAAATCGGGCGGCATATGCCCGGCGGTTTCTTTATCTACAGGGCTGAAGGCGCTGAAGAGCTGATTTACGCCAATGATGCGACCATCAGTCTTTTTGGCTGCAAAAACCTGGATGAATTTAAGGAACTGACCGGCTACAGCTTTAAGGGAATGCTCCATCCCGACGACTATTCGGCGGTTTCTGATTCCGTAAACAACCAGATACGCTTAAGTACCGAAAACATCGACCATGTGGAGTACCGCATTATCAGAAAAGACGGATCGATACGATGGATAGATGATTACGGACATTATACGGAAACCGATAATTACGGCGGTATATATTACGTCTTCATTGCCGATATCACCGAGCAGCATAATCTTGATGAACGTAATGACCTTAAGGAACGCCTTATAAGCGAACAGGTACGGAGGGAGCAGCAGGATAAGATGATAACCGCTCTCGCCTCTGATTACCGGAGCGTCTATCATATAGATCTCGACCGTAATGAGGGAGTCTGCTACCGTGCAGATCCTGATGATAGGGAGCAGACCGGTGTCGGCATACCCTTCCCCTATCTGGAGCGCTTCAGCTGGTATGCGGAAAATGCTGTTGATGAGGCATACCGCGAAAGCTTCCTCTCCTTTATCGATCCCGGGAATGTGAGAAAGGGACTTGCGGAAAAGCCGATAATCGCCTTCCGCTATCTGGTGCACAGAAACGGAAGGGATTACTATGAGATGATCCGTATGGCCGGGGTAAGACATGCTGAGGACAGAGATGACCATATTGTGCATGCCGTAGGTCTGGGACTTACCAATATCGATGCGGAAATGCGGGACGAAATGGCAAAAAGCCGGGCATTGGCAGAAGCCCTTGAAACGGCAGAGGAAGCAAACAAGGCAAAAACCGCATTTTTGTCAAGCATGAGCCACGAAATAAGGACTCCGATGAATGCGATCATCGGGCTTGACAGTCTGGCTCTGCGGAATGAAAACCTGGACAGCGAGACAAGGGAATACCTGGAAAAGATCGGCGGCAGCGCAAGGCATCTGCTCGGGCTTATCAATGATATTCTCGATATGAGCCGGATCGAATCCGGGAAAATGATCCTTAGAAACGAGATATTCTCCTTCAGGTCTGTTATCGAGCAGATAAATGTAATGGTAATGACCCAGTGCAGTGATAAGGGTCTTAAGTATGAGTGCCATATGATCGGCGGAGTGTCGGACTCCTATATCGGGGATGACATGAAGCTAAAGCAGGTTCTGATAAACATACTCAGCAATGCCATCAAGTTTACGGATGCTCCCGGGGAAGTCACCATGACGGTTGAACGCATCAAGGTTTTTGAGGACAAATCGACCCTGAAGTTTACGATTAAAGATACCGGGATCGGTATGGATCCCTCCTTTATCCCGAGAGTATTTGATACATTTTCCCAGGAATTCAACGGCCGCACAAACAAGTACGGCAGTACCGGACTTGGAATGGCTATTACGAAAAACATCGTAGAAATAATGAACGGATCGATCTCCGTCGAATCGGAAAAGGGAGTCGGCACGGAGTTTACCGTTATCGTAACCCTTAAAAACTGCGATCAGGAAAATATAGAAGGTCTTTTCATCAATCCCAATGACATACGCGTCCTGGTGGTTGATGATGAGGAGATCGCCGCGGAGCATGCGCGTATCGTTCTGGATGAAGCCGGGATCAAGGCGGACACCTGCCTTAACGGTTACGATGCGCTGCATATGCTTGAGGTGCAGCATACCAAGCACGAGCCGTACAATCTGGTGCTGCTTGACTGGAGGATGCCTGAAATGGACGGGCTTGCCGTGGCAAAGGAGATAAGAAAGCTCTACAGCAGGGAAACAACGATAATAATACTCACTTCATTTAACTGGGATGAGATAATGGATGAGGCACTCCATATCGGCGTGGACAGTTTTCTTGCAAAGCCTCTTTTCGCCTCGAATGTGCTCGGAGAATTTGAAAGAGTTGCCCGGAAAAACAATATGTCCCTTATCCGTGAAAAGAAAAGGGCTGATCTGAAGAACCGCAATATTCTTCTTGCCGAGGACGTAATGATAAATGCGGAGATAATGAAGGAGATCGTCGGACTGAAGGGCGCCAATATCGATCATGCGGAAAACGGGATCCGGGTGCTGGAAATGTTTTCCGCAAGCCTGCCCGGTCACTACTCCGCGATACTGATGGATGTCCGCATGCCTGAAATGGACGGCCTTGAGGCAACGGAAAGGATCCGATCCCTTGACCGTCCCGATGCCGGCAGGATACCGATAATCGCACTTACGGCCAACGCCTTTGATGAAGATGTCCAGCGTTCGCTTCAGGCCGGGATGAATGCCCATCTGTCAAAGCCGGTTGAACCGGAATTTTTGTACCAGACTCTTGAAGAACTGATATGGGATTATGATAAGGAGGATACATTATGATCACATTGGAAGCATTAAAGGAATACGGTGCCGATACCGAAAAGGGACTGGCTATGTGCATGGGAAATGAGGCTCTGTATTTCCGTCTCGTCGGCTCTGTGCCGGAGGAGCCGCGTTTCGCAGAGCTTACCGCCGCCATTGAAAAAAAGGATTATGATGCTGCCTTTGAGTCGGCGCATGCCTTAAAGGGCGTACTCGGAAACCTTTCCCTTACACCGCTCTATGAAAAAGCTTCCGCCATTACGGAGCTCCTCAGAAAACGTACTGACACGGATTATTCCGGAATGATAAAGGAATTAACGGATGCAAAGGATGCACTTGCAAAGCTTTGTGGGTAAAGCGATTGTCGAGGTCATGAGTCAGAATGGAATACGGGAAAATCAAAAAGGTCATTGATAAAGAAAAAAAGGGCAGCGTTGTCCAGGCCGTTGTTCTGGGATGCCTGATCGTTGCCGTGATCCTGATCGTCGGAACCGTGTGGACGGGAAGGAGTGCCAGCATTGATGCGGAGAAGGCTGTCAGAAATGTAAGTCTTCTGTATCTTGATGAGCTTGCGGGAAGACGTGAGCAGGTTGTGGCCTCCGTTATTGATGATTATATCAATGATATGGATGTTGCACTTGGTCTCATAGAAAAGGATGATCTCTCATCCCTTGAAAATCTTCAGGCGTACCAGTCAAAGATGAAGCAGCTCTATGGTCTTGAGAAATTCGCCTTTGTTGACGAAAACGGGATCATCTATACATCACGCGGTACCAGGAACGATCTGGACCAGTACAGCTTTGATCCCTCCGCTCTCTCCGGCCCCTCTGTTTCCATAAAGGATAACGGCAGCAATGACAAAAGCCTGATAATTGCGGTTCCCGTAGACCGTCTCGACCTATGCGGGGAAACCCTTATATCCTGCTTTATGGAAAAAAGCATGGAGCATTTTCTCGATGATGTGTCTCTCCAGACCGGAAATAATTCCACGACCTTCTGCAATATTTATAAGTCAGACGGCATATCCTTCACCGGCCTCGTGCTTGGGGGACTGTCCGCCGAGGATAATCTGCTCTCCGCTCTTGAAAATGCCGATTTTGAGGAAGGCTACAGCTGCGACATGGTAAAAAATGACTTTGAGGAGCACCATGCAGGCGTTGTCTCCTTTACCTATAACGGGATAAAGGAAACCCTTAGCTATGTTCCCATTCACGGAACAGACTGGATGCTTACCTACCTCATCAGGGAAAGCGTAATAAGCCACCAGATAGACAGCATTTCACAGGGTATCATAATGAGAAGCCTTATTCTCTCTGTTATCCTCGCCGCGGCCCTTCTTATGATCTCGGTATTTATGGTGATACAGACAAGGAAAGCCGTCCATCTCGCATCCGAACAGGAAACTGCGGAATTAATGCAGCAGGAGCTGGAGGAAAGGATCGCGCTGCAGGATGAGCTTCTTGAACAGGAAAAGCTGAAAACCCAGCAGGATAATATGATAACCGCACTTGCTTCTGATTACAGAGGTGTCTATTATATCGATCTCGACAGCGGCAAGGCTATCTGCTACAGAAAGGATGAGCTTGGAACTAAGGACATCGCCCCCGGTGATGAATTCGACTACAGGGAAAAGTTCAGCGAATATGCCGAAAATTACGTTTTGGATGAATACCGGAACGAATTCCTGAAATATACGGATGCCGAAAAAATACGCGACGCTCTTAAGGAAAACAGCATAATCACCCTGCGCTATCTCGTGAAAAAAGGCGGCAAGGAGACCTATGAGATGCTCCGTATGGCCGGAGTCACGCACGTCGATGACCGGAATGACCACGTTGTGCATGCGGTGGGGGCAGGCTTTACCGACATAGACTCGGAGATGCGCTCTTCCCTTGCAAAGAACCAGGCTCTTTCGGACGCGCTGAAAACCGCAGAAGAAGCAAGCCGCGCGAAAACCGCCTTCCTTTCCAATATGAGCCATGAGATACGTACTCCAATGAATGCCATTATCGGCCTGGATTCACTTGCATTAAGAAAAGAAGATCTTTCATCGGATACAAAGGAATATCTTGAAAAGATCGGGGCATCCGCACGGCATTTGCTGGGACTTATAAATGACATACTCGATATGAGCCGGATAGAATCGGGGCGTATCGTTCTGAGAAAGGAAGAATTCTCCTTCCGTTCCATGCTTGAACAGATCAATACAATGGTCATGTCCCAGTGCAGTGAAAAGGGGCTTAAGTACGAGTGCCGGGTTACCGGCGGTGTTGCTGATTACTATATCGGCGATGATATGAAGCTGAAGCAGGTCCTTATCAACATACTCAGTAATGCGATCAAATTCACCGAGACGCCCGGAGAGATCACTTTTGATATAGAGAGAACCAATGTATTTGACGACCAGAGCACGCTTAAGTTCATAATAAAGGATACCGGAATAGGGATGGACAAATCGTTTATTCCGAGGATCTTTGATTCCTTTACGCAGGAGGACGGCAGCCGCTTCAATAAATACGGCAGCACCGGTCTCGGAATGGCTATCGCAAAGAATATCGTTGAACTGATGAACGGTTCCATATCCGTCGAATCGGAAAAGGGAGCCGGTACGGAGTTTACGGTCGTTATCACCTTAAAGAACTGTGAACACTCCTCTTATGACAGCAACTATATAAACTTTAATGATCTGAGGATCCTCGTTGTGGATGATGAGGAGGTGGCTGCAGAGCACGCCAAGCTTGTGCTGGATGAAGCCGGGATTAAATGCCGCATAGCCCTTTCCGGTGCCGAGGCTTTAAGTATGCTTGAGGTGGCACACACGAAGCAGGAGCACTTCAATCTTGTTCTCCTTGACTGGAAGATGCCCGAAATGGACGGACTTGCCGTGGCAAAGGAGATCAGAAAGAGATATGATAATGAAACCACAGTGATCATACTGACCTCATTTAACTGGGATGAGATCATGGATGAGGCACTGCATATCGGAGTCGACAGTTTCCTGTCCAAGCCGCTTTTTGCATCAAATGTCATAGATGAGTTTGAAAGAATAGCACGCAAGAATAATATGAGCCTGTTTAAGGAAAAGCAGCGTTCGGAGCTTAAAGATAAAAGGATACTTCTCGCCGAGGATATGGAGATAAATGCCGAGATAATGAAGGAGGTTCTGTCAATAAAGGGGGCTCTTACCGAGCACGCTGCAAACGGAAGGATAGCTCTTAATATGTTTAAGGAGCACGATGAATTCTATTATGATGCGGTTCTTATGGATGTTCGTATGCCCGAAATGGACGGTCTCGAAACCACGGAGGCCATAAGGGCACTTGACCGGAGGGATGCCGCGATAGTTCCCATCATTGCACTTACCGCAAATGCATTTGACGAGGATGTCCAGAGATCACTGCAGGTAGGTATGAATGCCCACCTGTCAAAGCCGGTCGAACCGGAAAGGCTGTACCAGTCCCTTGAGGAGCTTATTTTTGAAGCCCATTCCGGGATGGCCTGACGATCCCCCTTTCTTCCCCGGCATTATGTGGAAGCACTGACTGAATTGCTTATTTTTCTCAGGTATGATAGAATGCAAGAACAATCGTTAAAAAAGAGAGGCTGGTCATGGATATTTCTGAGCTTAAAGTAATGATCTGCGATGATTCACTTCTCGCAAGAAAGAATCTGCGGGACGGTCTTAAAGGACTTGGGTGCAATAATATTCTGGAGGTATTTGACGGCCAGGAAGCTGTTGATACCTATATGTCCGAAAAGCCCGATGTTGTTTTCCTGGACATAGTTATGCCCGTAAAGGACGGAATCACTGCCGCAAGGGAGATCTGCGGAGTTAATCCCGATGCGTACATAGTTATGGTCTCCTCCGTCGGAACCCAGGTACACTTAAGAGAGGCGATAAAAGCAGGAGCCAAGGATTTCCTGCAGAAGCCCACCACTCCTGAGCAGATTAGGAACGCACTTGAACACATTTCCGGAGGTGATGAATAAATGTCCCGCAAGTCAATCTACCTTGCAGAACTTGTTTTCAACCTGAACCGTTTTGTAGACAAGGACATAACCTCCCGCCCCACTGAGATTGTGCAGAAGATACCTGATAACTGCCATATAGCACAGGGCATTACCGGAGATTATACGGCTTTGTCCGCTCTGTATGCAGAGCCACAGGTACTCACGGATTTTGCGGCTATGTATTCAAAGATTGAGCTTGATCACTATGAGGAAATAGTCAATGAGCTTGCCGCAGATTTCCTGAACCTTCATAACGGGCTATTCCTTGTGAATCTTTCCGAATCGGAAAATGTGGAATCCACCCTGACTCCCCCTGTTTCCAATGAAAAGAGCGGCCCCATAGAGCTGTACTCCGACACCTACGTGATGCCGGTGGACTTCACCTTCGGAACCGTCAATTTTATCCTCTCCGAGAAATAGAGAGGCTTTAATGAACCGCCCCCTCACATTGAACGTCTTCGTGGGGCGAATGCTCTATGAGAGCACAAAATATGACGTACACCAAAAGGCTGCGGATTCCGCAGCCTTGTATTTTCATCCCGTCATTCAAAGAAAAAGACTATTTATTCAATCGTCAGAATATCCGCAAAGCCTGTAACGTCAAAGATCTCATTTACCTCATCCCTGACATTCCTTACAACCATGCTTCCCTGCTTATTCATTGTTTTCTGTGCAGAGAGAAGAACACGGAGACCCGCACTGGAGATATACTCAAGCTTTGAGAGATCCATAACCAGGCTCTCTACTCCTTCGATAGACTCCTTGATATCACCCTCGAGCTGAGGCGCCGTTGTTGTATCAAGTCTCCCCTCGAGAAAATATGTGCAGGCAGTCCCTTTCTTTTCCTTGTTGATGTTAAGCATTACTCTTTCCTCCTTTATTCTACAAGGTTTTATGAATGGTCAGAATATTCTGTCCATCCTTGTATTCATATTCCACTTTGTCCATTGATTTCTTTACCATGAATATGCCAAGTCCCCCTATGGGACGTTCCTCCAGACTCAGAGTGACATCCGGATCCGCTTTTTTGAGAGGATTATATGGGGTACCTCTGTCGGCAAAGGAAATCACAAATTCCGGCGGTTCGCCTGAAACCCCGGCTTCTATCTCCGCGCTTCCGCTTCCCGGGCTATAGGCGTAGTTCGCAATATTAACATATATTTCCTCTACCGCGATATCAATCTGCATCTGTGTCTTCATCGGGCAGTCATTTGCTTCCAGGATCTCATCCACAAAAGACAATACCTCGGGGAGATTATCTGTTTTTGCTTCTATTGTAATATTCTTCATATTATCTTTACGCAAACCTCTGTCGGAATAATTCATGAAAGAAATCTTTCGACCTCCTCCATCATACCATCAATTTTGCATTCTGTCTTGTGAATTATTTCAGCATTTTTGATTTCCTCGATAGCAGGTGGGATCTTAACCCCTCCGAGAGAAGAAATCTCCTGTGCAAGCTCAAATTCATTTTTTTCTTCAAGGTTCCTGTTAATAGCGCTCATCACGCTCCCAGCGAACTTAAAGGGGCTGGCCGTGGAGGCGATCAGAGTAACGGTTTCGTCTCCGGTATCAGACAGATATTTATCATAGGCCGCAGCCGCCACGGCTGTGTGGGTGTCGATAATGTATCCGCTTTCCTCATACAGGCTTCCAATCTTTTCCGCTGTTTCCTTCTCGGATGCATAATAGGCTTCAAAGCCTGTCAATCCCTCTTTCATAAAGGGACTGATCTCATATTTCCCGTCCCTTTTAAGGGCGGCCATCAGGGAGGCATTCTTTTCCGGATCATTTCCCGCAATATGATAAATAAGCCGCTCCAGATTGCTGGATATCAGAATATCCATAGAGGGTGAGCTTGTAAGGATAAATTCCCTGTTCCTATCATATTCCCCTGTCCTGAAGAAATCAAATAAAACTTTATTCTCATTTGAGGCACAGATAAGTTTCTTAACCGGAAGACCCATCATCTTCGCATAGTATGCGGCAAGGATATTACCGAAATTCCCGGTGGGTACAACAAAATTAACCTTCTCACCGTCAGAAATAACCTTGTCCTTAAGAAGCCTGGAATAAGCATAAACATAATAAACTATCTGCGGTACCAGCCGCCCTATGTTTATGGAATTCGCACTCGAGAACTGATAGCCTTTTTTTCCGAGCCTCAGGGCAAGCTCCTTATCGGAGAAGATCGCCTTTACTCCGGTCTGGCAGTCGTCAAAATTCCCGTCTACACCGATGACCCTGGTATTCTTTCCCTTTTCAGTCACCATCTGCAGCTTCTGTATTGGGCTTACGCCGTCCTTCGGATAGAAAACAAGGATCCTTGTACCCTCCACGTCCGCAAAGCCTGCGAGAGCGGCCTTCCCTGTATCTCCGCTGGTAGCGGTCAGGATAACTATCTCATTTTTTACATTATTCTTCTTTGCAGCGGTGGTCATCAAATGCGGAAGGATGGAAAGTGCCATATCCTTAAAAGCAATTGTCTTTCCATGGAAAAGCTCAATATAGAAAGCCCCGCCGGCCTGTCTTAATGGAACTATATCCTTTGTATCGAACTTTTCATCATATGCACGCTCAATACAGCTTCTTAATTCCTCCTCAGTAAAATCCGTCAGAAACTCCTTCATAACGGTGTAGGCACATTCCCTGTAATCCATAGTACATATGTCAGCAAGGGAAACAGGGAGCTTAGGCAGCTCCACCGGGACAAAAAGCCCGCCGTCGTCACAGAGTCCTTTCAATATCGCCTCAGAGGCAGTGCACCTTATTCTGTTATCTCTTGTACTTGTATATTTAAGCTCCATAAAAACGTCCTTTTGATATTCTACCACAAAAGGGGCTTGCCCGCAAATGAGCAGCCCCTTTTATGAAAGATATGAAGAAGTTTAATTAACTGTAAGTCTGTTTGATCATACAAAGAAGCTGTGGGCTCCGGCTGTAGCAACGAGGGTTTTTCCTCCAAAGCTTCCTCCCCTGTGGAAATACAGGGCACCGCCAACCGTATTCTTTCCCGCTACAGCTTCCTTAACCGCCGATATGGTTGAAGCAGATGGAACCGTAACGGCGAATTTTCCGTTGGAAACAGGTCCGAACTGCCCCGGAGCTGTAAGCACACCCATTATCGTATTGGGATGGAAAGGACTCCTCACCCTGTTAAGCACCACATTGGCGATACCTATACGTCCCTCAATGGAATCGTGACCGTCCTCTGCCTCTACAATCTTACAAAGTGCATTGAAATCACTGTCTGACATTCCGGAAGCGGAAAGAGATTCCTCGAATTTCCTCTGGGTCTCCTCAGCCTTCTTACGAGCCTCTTCCTCAGCCTTTTTTCTGGCTATCTCTTCCTCGACAGCCTTTCTCTCGGCCTCCGCCTTTGCCTTCTGTTCTTCTGCAAGCCTCTTCTGCGCTTCGATCTCAGCCTCTGCCTTTGCCCTTGCCTGATCTGCTGCCTTCTGCTGGGCAGCTATCTGCTGGTCGGCCCTTGCCTTTGCAGCCCTTGCTGCTTCCTGCTGGGCTATGATCTGGGCGTTGACATTGGCATTCTCCTGAATAACGGGAGCGGGAGCCGCCACGATCTCTTCAGCGTATACCGATACCGCAGTGAATAATATCATCATTGCCAGAGCTGCCAGAAAACATACCGCCGGCAAAAAAATATTCTTATTATTTGAGTTAGCTGAATTCATCTCTTAATCTTCTCCTCTTTCTATGTGTCCCGTCGACACTGTTTTTTCTTTTCTGATTTTTCTTTTGGAATTATATCATCTAATTTTCAATTTGTTAAGGATTTGTTACAACTATTTCTATTTTTGTAATTTTGACGCAATTATTCTTGGTAATTTTTCGTCATATTTGTATTAAATTACCTATTTTGTTATAATCTTGTATACCATTTTATCTGTCATTTCTTACAGTAAAATGTTAAGAAAATGTTGCTTATGTAAACTTGTTATTTTGCAACCTTTATACAATACCATTTATCCGCTATTATCCTTTTGGGAGATTTAAACAATGAAACTGCCCCGCGGGGTCTGCAGATCCAAAAAAAGAAACGGAACTGTCTATTTCCGGGTATCGATCACATACAAAGGAAGGCATATCAGTCTCGGGAGCTCGGAAAGCATAGAAACCGCTGCAATGATATATGAAGAAGCCTCTCATTTAAGAGACAGCGGTGACGGGGTGGATGAATATACTTCTTACCGGTATATTTCCTTCGATAAATATCTGACCATCATAAATTACCGGGATAACGGAGTCTATTTTCATAACCCGATCTACCTTCACCAGAGGTATTTTTCGTATTTTCTTGACAGGGATACAGAGCTGAAATTTGATACCGATGATCTGTTCTTCTATTCACAGCACCGGATCCAAAGGAGGGGAGGTCACCTCTTTGTTGAAAACTACGGTACCCAGATGTCGCTTTTTTCCCGCTACGGTATCCATCCCTTTGCTGTGGAGAATAAGGACTACCGGTTCAAAAACGGAGATGTCCTGGATTTCAGATATGCAAATATCGAAATAATCAACCGTTATCTCGGAGTTGAGCTGATAGAAAACACCATACCCCGTAAATACCGATCCTTTATCCATGTGAACGGCTACTATAATCTCGGAGTCTTTTCATCAGAAGACAGAGCAGCGATCGCCTTTAATAAAGCACGCTCCTTCCTCCGTGAAAAGGGCAGAAACAAGGACACGCCGGCAAATTATATTTCCGACATGCCCGAAGAGGAATACCGGGAGATCTACGAAAGCATAGAACTCCCGGAAAGCTTTTTGTCATATGTAAGGAAATTAGTGGACTGACAGCGTATAGGCTATCCTTCCGCGGTTAATGACCAGACAGACCTCCAAATCGTCATTAAGTGCCACCAGCGCAGCTTCCTTTCCCGCTTCAATGCTGCCGAAGCGGTCATAGATCCCTATGGATCTGGCAGGATTTACCGATGCACATTTTACTACTGTTTCAAGAGGGATATCCATTTCAAGTACCGCTGTCCTTACGCAGTCCATAAGGTTTGCGGCACTGCCGGCTATGGTTCCGTTTTTCTGTGTGGCGCGTATGCCTTTCTTTATTACCGGTATTCCTCCCAGTTCATATTCACCGTCCGGCATTCCCACGGCCTCCATACTGTCTGAAATAAAAATGATCCTGTCATCCCCGAACAGCTTGAATGTTGCCCTGACAGCAGCAGGATGGATATGGATCCCGTCACATATCATTTCCGCCTCCACATATTCCGTATCGGCTGCCGCAAAAACCGGTCCCGGATCTCTGTGCCCCATAGCAGCCATTGCGTTATGGATATGGGTCATATGGCGGACTCCACCCTCAAAGGCTTTTCGGGCCTTGTCATAATCCGCTGCGGAGTGTGCAAAGGATATGATGACCTCATCCTTTAGTTCCTCAATGAATCCTTCTGAACCCTCAGTCTCCGGCGCGAGCGCCACAAGCTTTATCAGATTCCCGGATGCTTCCTGCAGACGCCTGAACATACCGGCATCCGGCTTCATTATGAAGTCCGGATTCTGCGCACCCCTCTTTTCATATGAAATGAAGGGTCCCTCCATATTAATTCCGACTAAGGACGCTCCTCCCTCTCCCCTGTAGTTTTTCGCTGCCTCCATAACCTTTAGAAGCTTTTCCTCCGGAAAGGTCATGGTGGCAGGACAGATCTGGGTTATTCCCCGGGACTCCTCATAATCCGCCATTATCCGGATCACCGACGCCTCTCCCTCACAAAAGTCATGCCCTTTGCAGCCGTGAAAATGGATATCCGTAAGTCCCGGGATAAGCTTTAGACCGCTTATATCGATATCTTCAAAATCAACATCCGGAGCCTTCTCCACGATCCTTCCGTCTCTAATATATACATCAGCTTTTCGGAAAACACAGTCGGGATCAAATACCGTTCCGCCGGTAAGTCTGTAATTCATATATCAGCAACTGCTCCTGTCAGGGTTTCTGCCGTTCGCTGCATTTACTGTAAGCCGCCTTATCTGCAACCAGTATCACATCATCATGTAATTGAAGAATCCCGTTGCCAGGCCAAGTATCGAATCGGGCTTCAGAATGATCTGGGCAGAAATGATATTGGCAGCCTTCCGGCTCATTTCCGCATAATCCTTTGTGACATAGATACGCATGCCTCTCTCCTTTTTTAATCGAGCAGGGAAGATGAAATCACACCCTTCGAAAAAAAAGGGGCAGGATATCCTGCCCCTTCGGTCCCACAATTACCTGAACGGAGGTCTTTGACGGACGGATCACACCCGCAACACCTGCGGACTTGATCTTCTTCTCATCAACCTTTACGTAGTCTGTAACCTCTGCACGGACTCTCGTAGCACAGTAATCAAATTCCTTCAGGTTTTCCTTTCCGCCCAGGCCTTCAAGAATGACCTTTGCGATCTCCGTAAAGTTATCATTTGCAAGAACAGCCTGCAGCTCCGATTCCTCAAAGTCACCCTCTTCACGTCCCGGAGTCATCAGATTGAACTTCAGGATAACTGCCTTGAAGAGGAAATAATAAATGGCTGCAAAAACCAGGCCTATCGGAATAATGAGTACGGGATTCAGCGGTTGATTATTGCCCTGGCTCTGTTAAGTGCTGCCAGATCAGGTGCGCTATCCTGCTTGGCAGTTCTGGCTGCTATCTCATTATATGAATTTATTGCCGTCTGTCCGGTGATCGCTGACTGCATTGCGATCGCTTTTTCCTGTTCCTGTGATGCAGCCATCTGCTTCTGAGCTGACTGAATGGCTACGGCTCCGAGAAGCTGTTCCTGACGGATGGCGTTGTCAGCTGATTTCGCAGCCTTTATTGTGAGTGACACTACTGCTTTCTGTGCTGCATCTACCACCGCGGCCTGCTCGGGAGTTCTGCCGGCAGGAGTGGACGCTATCTTCATCTGGGCTGCCAGAGCCGCCTGTGCAGTCTGGAGCACTGCGGCATCAGCCAGAGCCTGATTCTTTGCGGCCTGTGCGATCGCGGCCTGATTCAGCTCATCCTCCATAGTGGAAGACATCACTGCATCCTTTTTCGCACCGGCCTGAACCAGAGTATACTTCATAGCCTCATTCTGGGCTGCAAGTTTATCCTCAGGTGTGGGTGCGGCAAAGGCCTGCACGCTGAATATCATGGTCAATAATGCAGTAATGATTAGTCCTGTTGTTTTTTTCATGATTTTTACCCCCATAAAAAAATAAAAATAATAAAAAAGATACTTGATTTATTGTAGCATGGTCAGTGTAGCTTCACAACATTTTTTTACGCTGTATCAATATCACTTCACCGAATAATCCGTAAAGGAAATATCGAGATCCACAGGGTCTTCAATACCATCCACATTCCCTGTAATGCTGTACTGCCACATATTGTATCGGTAAGGAAAAACCGAGATTTCATCGGTATCGTAAAGCCAGAAATCATATGAAGCGAGAGAAGGAAGGTCAAATTTAAGTGCAAACTGCTTCTTGGTAGCCGCGATCATCGGAGTGTAGCCGTAGGCTCTCACGGTGTCGCAGAATGCCTTTGCGACTGCGGACAGCTCCTCCTTTGAAAGCATCTCTGTCCTGTAGCTGTCACCTGATATGGATTCGGAGCTGAATACTATCGGATATTCTATCAGATGGCCGTTTATCGCAGCCACACAGTAATTTGCCTCCTCTACCGCCTCAATTATATTGACAGCCTGGGAATTAAAATAAAGTCCGATCTTAATGGCATTTTCGGAGCAGCCCCTCATATTGTCAAGGAGCTTTTCATCCAGAACCACCTTGCCTGAACCGTAGCCTCTGGATCCCACCCTGAGCATGGCAAAATCTACCCCAGATGCCGCAACCCTCTCCCAGTCTATATTCTTCTGATATGAGGAAACATCAATCCCGTGATAACTGGTAGTACGGCCGTTAAGAGAATAGTCCTTCCATATCCCGTTCATTTCAAAGGCATCGTCAAATCTCTCATTTAGCGGCATATTATCCAGTATTTCCACAAACTGCGCCGTACCCTCCGACAATTCATTTACATCAAAAACATTACCTGAAACGGTATCCCTCTCCCGCTGCTGGGAACCCACACTGTTTTCCGAAAGAGCATCAGCGGAAACACTCTCCTCCGGAATGAACTTCTCTTTTATTTTGTCATCCTTTCCCGTACCGTCCGTTCTCGGGACAAAGGTATTATTGTCCTCCTCCTCATCATACATATGCCAGAAGGAAAGCTCGTCACTGGTCCTCTTATTCTCAAGAGTGGAAAGATCTTCATTCCCGGTGTTTTCAGCCTGCTGTGACTGTACCCTTGCCGTATTCTCAGTCTTTTTCTCAGGCTTCTTATTTACCGAAAAAGTTATAAGCAGAACCAGCACAACCGCCGATACCGCCGCAAAAAGACCGAGCACTACCCCGGTCTTTGCTTTTCTTTCAACTATATAATCATCATCTTCATCACGCAGCATTGACATTTCTTTATTCTACTTGTAATTAAGGTATGCCGTCAACATGCCTATACAGACACCGTTGGATAAACACCTAAGGAAGTCAATCAGAACCGTCCACGCTGTCTCTGTTGCTGAGTACGATCTGGTTAAACGGAATTCCTATTCCGTTCCGGTCAAACATCAGTTTAAGTTCCCGGTTCAGAGCCCTCTTTACCTTATAATAATCCAGGGATTTACATTTAATTGTAAATTTCAGCATCACGGCGCTGTCCGCCATTGCATCCACGCCGAGATAGTCCGGTCCTTCAACCGCAAGGGGAATATTCTCCTTCATGACCGGAAGCTCACGTCTGATCACCTCTTCGACACTTTCAAGCTTTTCGTCATAGTCAATTCCGATCGAAATATAGATAGATTCGGGTGTGGTTGAATGATTGACCACCTGTTTAAGAGAACTGTTATTCACTATTTTTATATTATTGGTATCAAGATCGAGGAGTCTCGTATTCCGGATCCCGATCTCAAGCACCTTTCCGCGGCAGCCATCTGCAGTTATCACGTCCCCCACGTGAAAAGCCCCCTCGATTATAATAAAAAGACCGTCAAAAACATCGGAAGTAAGGCTCTGGGCGCCCAGTCCTATGACAACCGTCAGTATTCCGGCAGAGGCGAGAAGTGTTTCCGTATGAACCCCCATCCTGTTGGCACATAAGAATAATACCCCTATTATTGCCGCGTATTTAAGAAGGCTTATAAGCATCTGTGACATGGTCTTTCCCCGGGAACTCAGCGAATTGCCGAGCTGTATAAGAAGCATATTTAAGCATATCGTAAGGAATCCCACGGAAGAAATACATATTATGCTCCAGGTTATGGAGAAAAGGTGTATCCCGTTTTCCCAGTCGCCTCTGATGATATAAGAAAAGATGGAGTCGGACGGAAGCAGTCTTTCAGAAAAAAGGGCGATAATAAAGACAACTCCCGAAAACACAAAAAATGCTCCTCTTAAAAAGCGCTTCAGGGCATAGTCCGACCGGAAGCTGTTTACTGTCCGGGACCCTGTCTCACCCGGGTAAGGAACCGGAACACCGGACAAAAGGAAGAGAAGAAGATACAGTAATAATACCGCTGCAAAACACGGAAGGAATGTGAAAACCGCGATCTGAAGGTTCCCGGTCAAAAGTCCGGAGGTAGGAGTGACTATGAAAATGATATCAGAATACGATGCGGCGGTTTCACAGAGATAATTAATCCCGGCAACGGTCAAATATCCCACATAACCGTCTCTCAATGTCCGGGTGGTGATCCCGTAATCAGACGCTTTCTTTCCGGCAAGCGAGCTTACAGGGTGATATGTGAATTCACCGGTGTTTTTATCCACGGTAAATGCAAAGGACGAATCAGTTCCGCTGTATGTGGAAAGAATGTACTCCCGGGATGTTGATCTTAAGGGTTCGGAGAGAAAGGAAGGGTCAAACGCCAACTGTACAAAACCGTTCGGATCCCCTTTACTGTCTGTTACAAGACTTCCCACATAGAGATAGGGCTTTTCAAGATAGTTTTCATCAGGCTCATCCTGAATGACATATGGTGTTCCGTATAATAACTGCCTGAACTGGTATGAAGGATCATCGGGGTCATTTGAGAGGGTTAAACCTTTATAGGTTGAATCGGATACAAGCACAGTGCCGTTTTTATCATATAAAAGGACATGCTCTGTCTGTAATATCCCGTTTAGCTCCCTTAATGAGGAACGTGCTGCCAGCTGCGGATTGTCAGATATAAGCTTTGCAGCGATCCCCGAAATCCGGCGCAAAAATGCGCTGTAACGTGATTTTATAATATCGTGGTTTTCCTTTTCATAATCCAGGGAGTATGCGAGAGCTTTTGCATCCAGACTGTTTGTGGTCTCCTGAACAGAGGTCGAGTAAAGAAGATGTATAAACACCGACAGGATCATAAGAAGGAGCAGCAAAACAGTTACGAGGGACTTTGATTTCTTAAAGTAGATCCTTCTTAAATACTTTCCCTCCTTTGCGTTCTTCGCGTACTCCCTTAAAATCATGGAAAATGAAAGTATAAGGGTAAACAGGATAACAAAGGTTGAAAAAAGGACAGGGATGAGGATTATTATTACCGAAGATAATATCTCCTTATATGGAAGAGCGCATATGATCCATACGTTTTCCGCAGAGCGGAATTTACATCCGCAGTAATAATCCTCTCCGCAGATATACATGTGCTTAAAATCACCGTCACTGAAATCGGAAAGGAATATACCTGCTTCCTCCACTTTTATCCTGTCATCTTCTCCTATACTGTATGAATCACCCCCGATCAAAGGGTCAAAGGGGAAATAAACAAAATATCCTTCTGTGTCAACCGCAAAGGTGAAGCCGTTCCTGCCGATCGTATTCCGCTCCAGCATGGAATCCCATGCCGAAGCGGATGCGGATGCATCTTCAATATCTGAAATGTCAGATGCTATATTCCCGGCGGTACTGCCTTCTTCATAATAAACCGAAAGATCGTCAATGATCGTCTGGATCCTGTCATTGTACCTTGTGTTTTTCTTTATTGTTTCAAGACTTTCATCCAGGTTCTGGTCTGTTTCCGTAAGCTTCAATGCTATCTGCTGCCTATAATTTGACGTCACCAGTGTGCTTAAAAGGCAGAAAAGAAAGTATCCCAGCACAAGTAAAAGGAGTAGTGAAAACAGCATGGGAAGCTTGGGAAGCTTATTCTTATTATTATTCTTATCCTTCATTCTATTCCTCAGTTACCGTTATCTGTCCGTTCTTTAATTCCATATATATCGGATCGGGATAATCCTCGTCTCCGAAGATACTCTTTATCTTAAACTGGTACAGGAATTTTCCGTCATTAAGATCTGCATCCTCCATGACCATATTGCTTTTCCAGGTGATGGAACTTAAGGGGATCAGTTTCTCATCGTTGTTCTCGCCGTAAACATAGAACAGGAATTCCACCTTATCCCCATCCTTAAGCTTTTTAATATCCCTTCCGGTACTTCCGGTCTCTTCATCAATTCCGTCATAAGCACCGAGTATTGTAAACTTTTCCGTGCTGTAATCGTATTCTGCTTTAAGGGATTTCTCCTCTCCGTTCAAGAGTATCGGTATCGTATACAGATTGTATTTATCAGTCTGTTCTACAAGTTCCGCATATACGACTTCATCACCGATACAGATCCAGGACCCTTCGAAATGCTCCCTGAATATTCCTTTGTCGAAATCCGATTCCAGATCATTATCAGATCCGAGGTAAATATATTCGCCGCCAGCCTCATTATCATAGTACAGCATAAAGCTTACATCCTGAACCATATCAAGACCTGATGTCACCTTCAGCTCATAGTATCCGTCCTCTCCCAGCTGCTGGCTGTATTTCAGATCGTAATTATCCTTATCAACCGGAGAGATGCTGCTTATGGTTTCATAATAATCCTCCGTCATTTCTTCCCCGTAATCCTGAGCTATGCTCTGACCTTCATTAAAGAAGCTGTCGTATTTTCCCTCATCCGTCTTATTATCTGAATATGCTTCCTTCCAGGCAGCCTCCCATTCCTGTTCCCACTCATGGGAATCGAAATCGCCGTTTAATATACTTAAGTACTCCTGGAATGCAATATTATTTGAAAAGGTTTTATAAACCTTAAATTCATCCGGATTCATAAGAAGAGGGTAATACACTGAAAGCCCGTTGGAATTGGCTCTGTTGCTGCCGTGCACTTCATAGCGGACGGCGTTATGAAGGGCTTCCAATACTTTTGACGAATTCTGGTTTAAGACATTCTCCGTCTGCTTTACCATATCACCGAGATCCACCATATTCGTAAAGCCGTCAGCCTCGCTGTTGGACCCAAAGTTCTCTGCCCTTACAACACCCTGCTGAACCGACCTGAAGTTTTCAGGCTCCTGTGTGGAAAGCACCATTTCACCTGACAGATTCTTATATACTGCGGAAAGAGCCGGGATCCTTGTAAGATCGGTGACTGAAAGTGTGGACATTGCATCCTCTTCGCTCCCTGCACATTTAGCCATAAATCCATCTGCGATCGCCGTCCCCAGTTCTTCTCCGGTGATTCCGGTATCCTGTCCGAGATATTCCAGGAAATCCATATAATCCCATCCGCCTCCAGGTTCAAGCTCCTCAGATGCAACCATATAGTGGCCGTAGCCCTGAATAGCTTCAGCTGTTTCAAGATTAGCCATAAGGCAGGCATCAAAGCCTATCACTTCAAAAGGAGTATCCGCTTCCGTGATTGCCTGTCTTATCTCCTGAAGTGTAAGAGAATCACCGTTAAACAGTTCATCGAAGCATACACCACCTATAGATCCCATGCCATGATCCCAGAAAATAAGCATATATTTGTCTGCAGGATATTTCTCCCTTCCCCAGGTAATATAGTCCTTAAGGGTATCAGGATCTCCCATCGATTTAAGAGGCTGTTCCTCTTCACATATCACGTCTCCCTCCACTACACGGTACCGTCCGAGATTTTTATTGCTGATCCCCTTAAATGACGGTAATTCTCCGACATAGTACTTGTTCATTGCCCATTCTTTTGTTCCACCGGTTTCCACAAGGATATTTATTTTGTCCTTGCTATCCCCAAGATCCGAGGTAAACATTTCGTAAAAGTTTCCGGTAGCATCTTCAGTCTTGGATTCAAGATCAGTACCGCACATATAGACCATGATTGTCCAGGTCTGGTTGGGATTTTTAGCCTGAGCTTTTACTTCCTCCCCGTCTTCTTCCTCTTCGAAATCCCCCTCATCAAAATCATCGAAGTCAATCTCTTCATCATCATAAAACTCTTCTGTATATTCATACTCTTCTGTCTCTGCAGTTTCAGAAGCCGCTTCTTCGGCAGCCGGAGCCTTAGCTTCCTCCTTCTTACCGCAGCCTGAAATAATACCAAGGCAAAGGATCCCCGTTAAAATAAGTGCCATTAACCTTCTCATTTTACCGCCCATTTTACCTCCTCTAAGAAAAGCTGTATTTCACTACTATGTCATTCTGAGCGAAGCAAAGAATCTTCATTACATATGATAGATCCTTCGCTAACGCTCAGGATGACAGGTTTATTATCTGATTTACAGTCTCAATGACTACTATGCAGCTTTCAGCCGCCAAAATCCGGTGCAGTAAACGCCAAAACGAAAAGAGTTTTGGCGTTTACTATACAAGAGCCACACTCAGTAATATTCCGTAACAGTCCCTGAATCTGTAAAGAAAACCTTCAGTTCACCAAAATCCCCTTTTTCAAGAAACTCCTTTCCCCTCTCCTTCCCCAGACAGAAAAGGGTCGTGCTAAGAGCATCTCCGTCAGCTGAATACCTTGAAACCACCGTAACTGAATCCATATCGCTCTCCACAGGATATCCGGTAGCGGTATCAAGAATATGATGGTAGAGCCTGTCTTCGTAATAGAAATATCTTTCGTAATTTCCGCTTGTTACAACTGAAAGATCCGACAGCTTCAGGTTTTTCAGCATTTCTCCGTCCGAAAAGGGTTTTTCGATACCTACATTAAAGTCATTCCCGTCAGGCTTCGAACCGATAAGTACCACATTTCCCCCAAGATTAATTATTGCCGATGTGACTTCCCTGTCAAGCAGGAATTCCTTTATTCTGTCAGCAATATAGCCCTTTGCTATGCCCCCGGGCTCTATCTCAGCCAGAGGATCCGAAAGAGTCACGGTAGAGCTTTCCTCATTTAAGCTGATATTTTTGTAGCCCACGTGGCTTATAGCCTCCCTTATCCTCTCATCCTCCGGCGGTTTATTTCCCCCCTTAAAATCCCAGAGCTTTGAAACCGGTCTTATCGTGATATCAAAGGCCCCGCTACTTAATTCACTGTATTTAAGGGATAGCTTTATAAGCTCCATAGTTTCCTGAGAAACCTTCGTCTCCTTTCCCCGGGCCTCATTTATCCTTGAAATATCCGATTCCTTTATCTCTGCCGAGAACAGTCTCTCATAGCGCCTTATCTCATCAAATGCAGCCTTTAAGAGTGTCTCCTCATCTTCTTTACCGGAAGCGTCGTAGATTGCAATGGTTGCCACGGTATCCAGAACAAAGTCCGTCTTTGAAACAGGCTTCCCGCGGTCTGAATATGTACATCCGGAAAAAACAGACAGGATACAAAGAAGCACGCATAAAACTGCGTGCCTCTTATAGTTTTCTATTATCCGCTTACATCTCAAACTCACTGCCCTACTGCTTCTTTCAGGACCGGTTTCTCGATCTTTTCTATAACCTTCTTCGGACACTTGTTTGCACAGATGCCGCAGCTTACGCACTTTTCATAATCAATATGCGCAATAAAATCTGTTACATGGATCGCATCCTTAGGGCAGTTCTTCTCGCAGAGACCGCAGCCGATACAGCCGGCCGCGCATACCTTCATTACCGCAGGACCCTTGTCCTTACTTGAGCAGGCCACTGCATACTTATTTTTCTTCGGCTTGAGCTCTATCATATGCCTCGGACAGTTCTCAATGCACTTGCCGCAGGCCTTGCACTTCTCCTCATCCACTACGGCTATTCCGTCTATTACATGGATCGCATCAAAGGGGCAGACCCTCTCGCAGGTTCCGCCTCCGAGACATCCGAAGGAGCAGGCCTTAGGTCCGCCGCCCGGTACCATGGCGAGCATCTTACAATCGGAAACTCCCGTATATTTATGCTGATCCTTCGCCTTAACACAGGTTCCGGCACACTTAACAAACGCAACCTGTGGTTCTGATTCTTCAACGGTCTGACCCATGATCTCCGCGATCTTCGCAGCAACCGCGTCGCCTCCCACCGGACATCCGTTAACCGGAGCAGCTCCCGTCACGATGGCATGCGCCATAGCAGAACATCCCGCCTGACCGCAGCCTCCGCAGTTTGCACCGGGAAGTACCTCGCCTACCCTGACCTCACGTTCATCCACCTCAACATAGAAGGCTTTTCCGGCTATACTCAAGAATACTCCGACAAACAAACCGACTGCCGCCACGCAGACGGTCGCTATAACTATTCCCATATCGTTATCCCTCCTTGTTGGTTACTTTAATCCCGAAAAACCGCAGAACGCTATTGCCATAAGCGAAGCGGTAAACATTGTAAAAGGGAATCCCTGTACAGCCTTGGGAATACGGTTATACTGCATCTTCTCCCGGAGTCCCGCAAGGATTATTATGGAGATCGCAAATCCCACCGAAGTGGCTATGCCGTTTACTATGCCCTGAATAACACTGTACTCATTCTGAACATTGAGCAGCACAGCACCCAGAACCGCACAGTTGGTGGTAATAAGCGGAAGGTATACTCCCAGTGCCTTATAAAGGGCCGGCATTGCCTTCTTTAAGAACATTTCCACAAACTGAACCAGAGAGGCGATTACCAGAATAAATACTATGGTATTCAGATAATCAAGCCCCAGCGGATGCAGGATAAAATGATATATGAGTCCGCATATTATGCTGGCAAGGGTAATAACGAATATTACAGCAGCACCCATTCCTGAAGCGGTGTCAACCTTCTTTGAAACTCCGAGGAAGGGACAGATCCCGAGGAACTGGGACAGGACAACGTTATTAATGAGCATGCTCATTATGAGTATTGAGATAAGTGTTGTATTACTCATTATTTATTTGCCTCCTTTTCCGCTTCATCAGCTGCCTTCATAGCCTTCAGCCGCTCCAGCGCAGACTGCGGGGCAGCACTCTCTTCCTTCTTCTCATTCTCAGGAGACTCTGCATCTTCAAGCTTCTCTTCAGCAGGCTCTACGTCAGCAGGCTTCTCTTCTGCAGCCTTTACGTCAGCAGGCTCTCCATCTGCAGGCTTTGCATCTGCGGCCTTTGTGTCAACAGGCTTCACATCTGCAGGCTTTGCATCTGCGGCCTTTGTGTCAACAGGCTTCACATCAGGAGGCTCTACATCTGCAGGTTTTGTATCTGCAGGCTTTGCTGCAGCGGCCTTTGCTTCCTTATCGGCCTTCATCATAGCTTCCACCTTCTGGAATTTACCTGCACAGCTCATTCTCATAGCACAGCTTGAGCACTCGGATCCTTCCTCATCCGTATGGGTAACGGGAAGACGGATACCCTTCCTTGCCTCTATGGTATTTATGATGTGGGCGCGGATGGTGATCATAATCGCAAGCACCAGAAATGCGCCGGGAGCCATAACAAAGATGGCGGGAGCGTATTCCGGAAGACTGCCTATGGGATTGCCGAATACGGCACCGGAGCCGATAAGCTCACGGATAAAGCCCATCACGGTGATGGCCAGTGTAAAGCCAAGCCCCATACCAATGCCGTCAAAGAAAGAGGCAAGAGGCTTATTCTTATATGCATATGCTTCCGCACGTCCGAAGATGATACAGTTAACAACGATCAGAGGGATATAAATACCCAATGATTTGTAGAGTTCCGGCGTATATGCCTGCATCAGCATGTCAACCATCGTAACGAACGAAGCTATTATCACGATGAAGGAAGGGATTCTGATATCATCAGGTATCACATTCCTCAAAAGCGAGATGAAAAGGTTTGCAAGGGCAAGCACCACCGTGGTGGATAAGCCCATTCCGATTCCGTTCATTGCTGATGTGGTTACCGCCAGGGTAGGACACATTCCGAGGACTATAACCAGCGTCGGGTTTTCCTTTACGATTCCGTTAAAAAGCCGTTCAAGAGGCGTATTTTCCGCTAAATTCATTTGATCTCCCCACCTCCCAATACATAATCAACATAGGCAAGTCCGGCATTTACCCCTCTTGTCACGCAGCGTGATGTAAAAGTGGCACTGGTGATCGAGTCAACATTTTCTCCAAGGGTAAATTTCGTTCCGGGTTCTTTTCCGTAGAACTGGGGAAGCCAGTCGGGATCCGTCTGCGCCCTCATTCCCAGTCCGGGAGTTTCCGCTATGGATGTGATGGATATCCCGAGTATGGAACCTCCCTCATCGACACCCATTGAAAAACCTATATCTCCGCCGTAGCCGCCATGGCTGACAACATTTATTACATAACCTATAGCGCCGTCCTCATTTACAGCCTCCAGTACAGAGGTGATCTCAGCGTTATAATCTCCGTCTGCTATGGCTTCCGCAGCTCCCTCGGGGGTAGCACCCAGATCATTGAACTCCGTTGCATCGGGAACCACTGCCTGGTAAGCTTCCTTCAAAGACTTCTCTTTCTGGGCTTCTATGGGTCCTGCGGTGATCTCATGCACGAGTCCCAGCACAAGACCGAAAACCAGCGCAAAAGCCGTCATCAGCAGGGTATTTCTGACCTCTTTACTCATGCCTTACCCCCTTTCTCAGGCTTTACATAGCCGAAGCACTTGGGCACTGTCCACCTCTCAATAAGGGGAACAAGCAGATTTGAAATGATGATCGCATAGGAAACCCCTTCCGCACCGGATGCAAACACTCTGAACACACCGGTAAGGATTCCGAGGATTATTCCGAAAATTATCCTGCCCTTTGTGGTAATGGGGCTTGAAACGTAGTCTGTAGCCATAAAGAAGGCACCCAGCATAAGACCGCCGCCGGCAAGCTGTCCCGTGATGTAATACGGATCCAGGCCGTGTCCTCCGAAAATACACCAGAAGATCACGAAGGTCAGTATGTAGGTTCCCGGTATGGTAATATCGATTATTCCGAGAAGTATCAGGTAGCAGGCTCCGATAACCACAGCCAGTACGGAAACCTCTCCTATGGTTCCCATTTCATTTCCGACTACCATTTCAAAGGTGTTGACAAGCTCTCCCGACTTTAACTGTGCAAGCCTTGTTGCACCGGTAAAGGTATCATAAGAAAAGTCCGTCATATATTTCGCGAAGGAGATCACAAGGAAGCACCTTGCACCGAGAGCCGGATTCATAAAGTTCTGTCCCAGTCCGCCGAAAAGCTGCTTAACGAGAACTATGGCCACAAGAGAACCTATGACACAGATCCATAAGGGGATCCTGGGAGGCATATTGAGTGCCAGCAGAAGTCCCGTAAGAGCGGCAGAGCCGTCATTTACCGTGATGGGAAGATGCATAAGCTTCTCATAAAGCCATTCAAAGAACATTGCAGAGACAACCGTAACCAGAATAACCGCGATGGTATAGGCTCCGAAGTGCCAGATACCGAAAAGCGTCGCAGGCATAAGGGCGATTATCACATGCATCATTATCTTCCGGGTAGTGCAGTTATCCCTGATATGTGGATTGGAGGTAACACTCATCAGTCTTTTTTCTTCCATTATGCCTCACCACCCTTCTTTTCCTCATTCTTTTTTGCTTCTTCCTCAGCCTTTGCCTTTGCCGCAGCCGCAAGAGCCCTGTCGCGTCCGATGGACAGCTTCTTCATGGACTTTATGCTCTGCGCAAGCTGGCGCTTTGCGGGACATACATAGGAGCAGGAGCCGCATTCGATACATTCCTTTCCGGAAAGACCATTGAATGCATCATAATCTTCATGCTCAGAGTATGTGGCAAGCTGGCTCGGAATGAGCTTTTCGGGACAGGCCTCGACACAGCGCCCGCAGTTAATGCATGGGGTTTCGACAGCCTGAGCGGCTTCATCGACCTTCATGCAAAGAAGTGCCGAGCTGGTCTTCGTTACCGGAACGTCCAGATCGAATAATGAGAATCCCATCATGGGACCTCCGGAAATAATGCATCCGGGCTCTGTAATAAAGCCCCCGGCCTCTTCTATAAGCTCCTTATAGTTGGTGCCGCAGCGCACCTTGAAGTTTCTGGGATCTCTGACAGCATCTCCCGTAACCGTCACTATCCTGTACATCAGGGGAATGTTCTTCGTAACAGCCTCGTTTATGGCCACAAGGGTATCACAGTTGTCAACGATACACCCGGCATCCGCAGGAAGCATCTTCGAGTTTATCGCTCTGCCGGTGCAGGCGTATATTATATGTCTCTCAGAACCCTGGGGATACTTTGTCTTCAGCGCATAAACCTCGATACGCGGCTCGTCCTTGGTAAGCTTCGTGAGAAGCTCGATCGCATCGGGCTTATTGTCCTCTATGGCAATTATGCCCTTGGCATTATCAAAGAGCTTCAGAACGCACTTCATTCCTCCGATAACGAGCTCGGGATTCTCGATCATACGCCTGTAGTCGGATGTGAGATAAGGCTCACACTCCGCACAGTTGGCTATTACATAATCGATCTTTGCAGGATCCTTCGGTGAAAGCTTCACGTGGGTAGGGAATCCGGCTCCGCCCATTCCGACGATACCCGCATTCTTTACCGCGGCAACTATCTCCTCCTTGCTGATCTTATCCAGAGGTTTCGCCTCGGGATATTCTACTTCCTCGTACAGTCCGTCATTTTCAACAATGATAGACTGAACCATATCTCCGACGGGAACCCTGTGTTTCTCTATAGCCTTTACCGTACCGCTTACGGTAGCGTAAATATTGGCAGAGACAAAACCTCCAGCCTCTGCGATGAGCTGACCCGTCTTTACCCTGTCTCCCACCTGGACAACAGGCTTGGCCGGTGCTCCGATATGCTGGGAAACGGGATAAACAAGATCTCCTTTCGGAAGCACATCTTTAATTGGTTTTTCCTTTGAAATGTCTTTATTATCCCGTGCTCCGGGATGAATGCCGCCATCAAAGGTAAACCTGGGTCTGAACTGTGACATCCTCATCCTTCCTTCCTTATAGATTTTTGTTATCAGTACTCTCCTGATGACATCATAAACATACTAGGATATAATAGCAAATATGAAAAAAATTGACAATGATTTAGGCACTATTTCCAACGATTACATTTACAAAAAAACATCCGGCGGCAATGGGGTTTTCATTGACATAGAGACAACCGGCTTAAGCAGGGAGAAATGCAGTATTTATCTGATAGGTGCCCTTTATCCCGGAGACGGTTCCGGTAATGACCGTTTCATCCTGTCTCTTCTGCTCGCCGAGGATCCTGATGAAGAGGCAGCGCTCCTTATAGGATTGTCCGGCCTCCTCAGCTCACCCTCCTGCAGACCTATTACCTTTAACGGCAGGCGCTTCGACCTGCCTTTTTTGATCAAGCGCTATGAAAAACACGGCCTGACCCCGCCGGCCTGTCTTTCCGACGGATCAGACATAGATATTTATGCTGAGCTCCGCCCCTTCCGCCGTTCTTTCGGCCTTAGCTCCCTAAATCAGAAATCTGTGGAAAAAATGCTCGGAATATGCCGCGAGGATAAATACAGCGGAAAAGAGCTTATCGATGTCTATCGGGAATATGTAAAAACAGGGGATCCGGAGCTTGAAGAGCTATTGCTTACCCATAACAGGGACGATGTACTCGGGATGACAGGAATACTTCCTGTCCTGTCTTACGCCGCCATATTTAAGGCCGAAGCGGATCCCGGCGCGTTTAAGATAAAAAGTGCGTCCCCGGAAAGCCATAGCGGCTTCGACAACAGGGAGGAAACGGAATTTGTCATTAGCTTCGTACTTCCGGAGCCCGTCCCGAAGCCCCGTCTTTTTCATAATCTCAGGCTTTTCCTCCAGGCCTCCGGAAACACCGGAGTTTTAAGAATACCGCTCTATAAAGGTGAAATGAAGCATTTCTTCCAGAATCACAGGGATTACCTCTATATTCCGTCGGAGGACAAAGTGATCTTAAAGGAGATTGGCTCCCTTATGGAAAATACCGAATGTGAAAAGGCTTCTCCCTCAAACTGCTATATAAAGAGCTCCGGCCTCTTCCTTCCTCTTCCCGAGGGCTTCAGCTTTCCGGACACAGCCGCGTACAGACAGGAATACAAAAGCAAAACGGAATATGTCCTGTTAGACGATGAAATAAAAAAATCCCCCATACTGGAGGAATATCTGCTTAAGGCTCTGAAAAGCTGGTTCAACGCATCCCAATGAAGGGGATGCATCAAACCGGCCTGTATCTCACATAATAACCACGGCGAGGCTCTCTGATGAAGCAGATGGACGTCTGCACAAGTCAAATGTGAAGATTTATTTATGCACAGATCCTAAGTATCCCGTGCTCAGGCTTTCTCATAGAAGAACGAATTTCTCCGTTCGTAACCCATTTCCTTATAATTCATGATCTGCTCAGTGCTGCCTATGAAGAGGATACCACCCTTCTTTAAGGAAGCCGCGAACTTTCTGAATACCTCATCCTTTGCTTCCTCTGTAAAGTAGATCAACACGTTCCTGCATACAATAAGATCCTGATTTGTCGGATAGGGATCCTTTAATAAGTTATGCTCCTTAAATTCAACCTGCCTCTTTATCTCGTCATGTATCTGGAAGGAAGGTCCGACCTTATCAAAGTATTTGCTCTTCATCTCTGCAGGCACACCTGCCAGGGATTTGGCATTGTAAAGTCCCACCTTTGCCTTTGCCATAACGGTCTTGTCGAGATCCGTGGCATTTATCTTTATCTGGTTCAACGGCAGATGCTTAGAAAAAGCCATAACGAGAGAATAGGGCTCATCACCCGTTGAACAGGCTGCGCTCCAAACCTTCAGATTCTTTCCGAACTTACTGATCAGCTCCGGAATGAACTCCTTGTCCATAAGATTCCACTGATCGGGATTACGGTAAAACTCAGACACGTTAATGGTTATATAATTTACAAATTCATCAAAAAGCTTCGTGTCTTTCTTAAGCCCGTCCGCATAAGAGGGATAATCCTTGAAGCTGTTCCTCTCGATAAGTGTATCTATACGGCGCCTCATCTGCTTCTCTTTATAAGCAGAAAGGTCTATCTTTGTAAGAGCAAAAATTGCCTTTTTGAACTGTTCGTAATCTCCCGTTACCATAACGGTTTCCCCCTTTACAACTTTCTCAACCCTCTGCGGGAGCCTCTTCTGCAGCCTCTTCAGCCGCAGGAACCTCTTCTGCAGTTCCGGGAGCATTTCCCGCCTCATCATCGGCAGGACCTGAAAGAGCCTTTATTGAAAGAGAAATCTTATGATCTCCCTCGTTGAAGTCAACGACCTTAGCCTCGACCTCCTGTCCGCTCTTCAATACATCAGAGGGCTTTTCCACGTGGTCTCTGGATATCTGGGATACGTGAAGAAGAGCATCTATACCGGGCTCCAGCTCGATAAATGCGCCGAAGTCGGTCATACGTGCCACTCTTCCCTTTACGACAGTTCCGACTGCATACTTTGAAGCAGCATCAATCCAGGGATTCTCATCCGGGAACTTCAGTGAAAGAGCGATCTTCGTACCCTGAATGTCCTTGATGAATACCCTTAAGGTTTCACCAACCTTGAACACCTTCTTCGGGCTCTCCACATGTCCCCAGGACATCTCGGAAATATGAAGAAGACCATCGATATCACCAAGGTCAACAAAAGCACCGAAGTCGGTCACGTTCTTGACCTGACCCTCGATGATATCACCCACATGAAGCTTCTCCAGAAGCTCCTTCTGCCTCTCGGCCATTCTGGAAACAAGCAAGCACTTCCTGTCGCCGATAACCCTTCTTCTTCTGGGATTGAACTCAGTGATCATGAACTCGATTTCCTGACCATTATACTTATTCAGATCCTTCTCGTAAGTATCGGAAACGAGAGACGCGGGAATAAATACCCTTGCCCCCTCATAGACAACGGATAAGCCTCCGTCCAGAACCTTAACAACCCTGGCTGTAAGAACCTCTTTATTATTGAAAGCCTCTTCAAGCTTCTTATTTCCCCTGTCGGCTGCCAGTCTCTTATAGGTAAGCAGAACCTGCTCATCTCCTGCCTTGCCCTTAAGAACCTTGGCCTCCATCTCGTCGCCTTCTTTAACGACTGTGGTAAGATCCAGGGAATTGTCATTGGAGTATTCACTCCTTGTAATGATACCGTCGCCCTTGGCACCTATATTAAGCACTATCTCGTCAGGCTTTACGGTAATAACCTTTCCCTTTACAATCTCCCCCGGTCTGATGTTTGAATCGTGTTCCAGCGACTCATTAAACAACTGTTCAAAAGTCTGTTCCTCTGACATGTTTTTGAACCTCCTCAATAATATAATTCGGGGTGGACGCCCCTGCTGTGATACCAATGCATTTCACACCTTTAAGAGACTCATTGACCAAGTCATCCACCGTCTGAATGAACCTTGTGTCAGCACATCGTTCAGAACAGATCTCGTACAACTTCCTCGTGTTGGAGCTGTTTTTCCCTCCTATCACGATCATGGCATCCGCACGGGATGCGATCTCCAAAGCTTCAGTCTGCCGCTGCTCCGTGGCATTGCAGATTGTGTTCACAGTATGGACATCATAACATTTTTTCTTTAGTATTTCAACAATATTATTGAATTTATGCAAATTAAAGGTAGTCTGTGCAACAACAGATACGCATTTTCCGCTTTCCGGCACGTATTCCTCCGCCTCATCCTCAGTCTGTATGCATCTTACACTGTCACCGGAAAAACCGATTATGCCCTTTACCTCCGGATGATCACTGCTTCCCACAATGATGATATGACGCCCTTTTTTGCTTTCCTCCGAAACGATCTTATGTATCTTCAGGACAAAGGGACAGGTGGCATCCACCACCCTGATCCCCTTCTTTTCTTCAAGGAGCTCATAGATATCCTTTGAAACGCCATGGGATCTTATGATAACCGTCCCCTCCGTGACCTTTTCCAGCTCCTCTCTGGAATTAAGGACCGTGACACCTTTTTTTTCAAGATCCTCCACCACCAGCTCGTTATGGATGATCTCTCCGTAGGTATATATCCTTCCGCCCTTCTCTATCTCATTGTAGACCGTTTCAACCGCCTTTTTTACGCCGAAGCAGAAGCCTGCGGACTTTGCCGTTATCACCTTCATTTTATCAGCCCTATGATCCTGTCAACCACCTCATCGACCGTCATATCGGACGTGTCCACAAGGATGGCATCCTCCGCCTGTTTAAGCGGTGATTCCTCCCGGGTCATATCCCGGTGGTCCCTTTCCCTTATCTCTTTCTCGATCTCCTGAAGATCCGCGCTCTCTCCCTTTGCAAGAAACTCGTCATACCTTCTTCTGGCCCTTACCCAGGATGAAGCGGTTAAATAGATTTTTAAGTTTGCATTCGGAAGTACCTTCGTTCCGATGTCCCTTCCGTCCATAACCACATCCTGCATAAGCCCCAGCTCCTGCTGAAGGCTCACAAGCTTCTTCCTCACCTCCGGCACTGCCGAGGTCTTTGAAGCAGCCTCGCTCACCTCTTCGGTTCTGATAAGTCCGTTTACGTTTTCGCCGTTAAGGAAAACGCACTGAACACCGTCCTCATATTTTATGGTGATCTCCGCATCCTTACATTTTTCCGCGATCTCAGCCGTATCCTTGAGATTCACTTTCTCCCGCAGCATAAATAATGCCATAGCACGGTACATTGCCCCTGTATCCACATATATCATATTCTTTTTTTCGGCGATCTTCTTTGCTATGGTGCTCTTTCCTGCTCCCGCAGGCCCGTCTATCGCAATATCGTATCCCATTGTTTTCTCCTTTCACTATGGCTCTGTTTCAATGTTATGATCCGGATGACAAAAGTCATTCTGAGCGAAGCAACGCTTATCCCACATCGGAGATGTGGGATGCCGCCCCGGCGAGGGGTTGCGAAGCAACAGCTAGAATCTTTAGATCCTTCGGGCTGATATCAAATGTCATTCTGAGCGAAGCGAAGAATCTTTAGATCCTTCGGACTGATATCAAATGTCATTCTGAGCGAAGCGAAGAATCTTTAGATCCTTCGGACTGATATCAAATGTCATTCTGAGCGAAGCAAAGAATCTTTAGATCCTTCGGACTGAAGTCCTCAGGATGACAGGAGGCTGACGCCCTCAGGATGACAGGAGGCTGACGCCCTCAGAATGATACCACTCCGCTGTAGTCTCCGTTAAATGTGATCTTTCTACTCTTCATATCCACGGAATAATACTTTTTCTTTATTATCTCATCCCGCTGTAAATCCCTGACATGCTTTACCTCTGTCTTCTTCTTGTTAAGCTTGATCTTTACATCCTCTTCCTTGAGCTTCTTCGGGTCTATCGTGTAGCTCAAAACAATTTTCTTTACACCGCTGTCGTAAACATCCGTCTTTTTCTTGAACTTCACGGTGGCAGTCATTATTCCCGCATGGATATTATTCCTGTAGGATATCTGATAGTCCCGCCTGTTATAGAGATAGGTCCCGTTTACTTCGACCGAGCTTTTCCCGGGTCTGATCCTCGAGCCCGAATATACGGCTATGGTCTGTTCCTCTGATATAGGCTTCAGCACACCCTCTGAAGCTGCCGCAGAGGCCGCTGCCTCAGGATCCACGCTGAAGCTCAGTACATTATTGATGTTTTCGCCCTTGCCCTTAAGCTTTTCAATAAGCCTGTTTATCACATCATCAGAGGCTCCTCCGTCCTTAAGGTAGTCAAGTGCGGCATCGTGATAATCCATACCAACAAGCTCGGAATTTGAATCCGCATCCGCAATGGCCCTGTATATTTCCTTCAGATACTTGCTCTTCGCATAATCATACTCCTCCGAATCCGAGCTGTAATTGTAGAAATTCCTGTAGGTGCTTAAATAATCGTCCGACATCTCCCTTACCGACGCTCCCATAAGGGCTTCCAGAAGCGCCGACAAAAGCCCTGTCCGGTCCTTGCCCTCCGTACAGTGGATGAGATAAGGTCCCTCGTGTTCCGACATAAATTTTGCAGCCTGAGCCATACCCTTCTTAAAGCCCTCGCTGTCAAAATCATAGTCGAGATCCAGGGTCAGAACGTCCCCCTGATCCATAAGCTTTTTATAATAGCTGTTTCCGCTTTTCTTTATGTACTTTTCGGCTTCGCTCCTGCTGTCGGAAAGATTGATCACAGTCCTTATGCCTGCCTTCTCCATACGCTTCGCGGCATATTCCGCCCGGCCGATGGCATCGTTTATGGGACTGCTGCTTCTGAAGAGCACCTCCCGCCCTATGGTTCCCGCAGTAACCTCCCGGAAATTTGCATATCTTTTTCCGGAGGAATAATCATCCCTGTCATTACTGCGTTCCGGATTTCTCATATTGTACTGCCGGAGATAGTTCCCCTTTTCATGGAGATATATCTTTACCCCGACTCCGATACCGTTATTTCCGTCCTGATCCTCCCATATCAGCTTCCCGTCGCTTCCTTTTTCGGAATATAAAAGATCCTCATCCTCCGCAAAGCAGCTCTTGGCCGCGGAAAGAGATGCGGTTTTCCCGTCGATTATAAGGGCGCATTCATCCGGCTCCGAATCCGAATCACTGGTAAAAAAGGGCATCTTTTCGGAATAATCATAGCTCCTTATGACTACCTTTACCTCATCTCCTATGGAGAATCCGGCATCAAGGAGCTCCTTCTCCGTGACACCCAAAATGATGTCACCCTCATTATTAATACTTGTTATACTGGTTTCGAGATAGATACTGTCCTTTTCGTAGCCCTCTTCTTCGTCGGCAAGAACACAGGCCGGAAAAAGCATGGATAGTGCCAGTAGAAAGGCTGTAAATATTGAAATCTGTTTTTTTGCTTTTTTCATTGAATTTAATCCTTGGTGTTAATGTCATTCTGAGGGCGCAGCCCGAAGAATCTTCCCCTCCGGGAGAACAGATCCTAATGCTCAGGAAGACATCAAAATGTGCCTCGCCGCTGCGGCGGCCGTGGACCAGGCAAGCTGCAGATTGAAGCCTCCGGTCATCGAATCGATGTCCAGAACTTCCCCGATAAAATACAGGCCCTTAACCTTTTTCGATTCCATAGAGGAAGGGTCGATCTCTTTAACAGACACGCCCCCTTTGGTTATTACTGCCTCTTCA